>TARA_R110000850_G_scaffold61445_4_pt1 | contig 57247 bp, 50 predicted proteins | sample TARA_R110000850 | Tara Oceans TARA_R110000850 (sample SAMEA4397586) | marine metagenome | biome: Polar Biome; feature: [SRF] surface water layer (ENVO:00010504); material: water (ENVO:00002006), including particulate matter (ENVO:01000060) such as... | depth 5 m
GGCGCCACAGGCGGCTCGGCTCGTGGGACCGGATGATCGTGCCGTCGCCCTTTACCACCCTGGCCTACGGCTGGGACGGGCCGTTCACCGTGCCCAAGGGCGCCGGTGACGCCGAGATGGAGGCGGTGCGCCAGCAGGTGCAGGAGGCGCTGTTGGGCTTGAACGACCGGGTCGCCGATCTGGCGGGCACGCCGCGGGATTGACCGCCATTGACGCAGGCGCCAGCCGCCTGACGCGGTGCGACGGTTGGGTGTCAGCGCTACGTCCCCTATCATTCCGGTTTGTACACGCCCTTCGGGGCAGGCTGGAGTGAGCACATGCGGGATGATTTCGAGGCCAGTTTTTCTGACCAACTCGCCGCCATCGAGGCCGAGGCCGCACCAGTGGCGCCAACGGCCGTGTCGGCGCGCCTGCTGGAAACGCCCGACTTTGCGCCGTTCTGCTTTGCCTACCCGGCGCCCGATTCCGCATCTCAGGCGCAGCATCCGGCCGCACTGCTGGCCGATCTGACCTGGAATGCCGGCTCGCACGCCCGCGCCACGTCCATGCTCTCGGCCTACGCCGATGACGTGGCCACGCGTGACAGCCTGCTGCTCGGCGTGGACGATGAATCCCAGTTGGCGGTCGCCCGCATTCTCGCGATTCTGGTTTGCGCGGAAGAGTCGGCGGTCAACGTGTTTCACCACGAGTGCCACCGCATCCCGGCCGAACAGGTCGTTGCCGACCATCAGGCCCTGCGCGAAATCGAAGCCGAGGAACGCGTTCACGCCTGGTTGATCCATGCCGCCCGCAGCCACCTGCCGGTGCCGGACGACATTGACGCCATCCGCCGCCGCACCCGGCGCCTGTTCATGCGCGTCGCCAGCCGCGAGGTCGCCACCCACTTCGCCCGGCTCACCGGGCTGGATTCGGGCGTGTGCATCTCACTCAGCGCCCTGCTGGGTTCGAGCCGGGTCAACAAGATCGACGGCTTTGCCCGGCTGATCAAACACATCCGCCGCGACGAAGCCACGCACGTGAAGAAGAGCCGCGACCATGCCGTGAACCTGGGCTTCAACCCTGACCAGTTCCACGAGTGCTACGACCTGACCCGCAGCGGCATGGTCGGCATGCTGGAGCCCATCGCCGGCTCGTTCGAAACCCTGGGTGTCGATCCCGACCGCCTGTTCAAGCGCCTGATGCGCTTTCAGGAAAGCCGGCTGGCGGGCGAGGCGGCGTTGGCCGACTGACCGTGCCCCGCCTTGTGCGCCGTCCTTCATCCGTGCTGCGGCCCGATGGGCCGGCGCGTGCGGCGTTTGCCGACACGGGTTTGTGCCGCGACCGCCGTGGCCTTGCGTACGGGCGGCCCTTCGTGCGGCGTCGGACGCGGCGCCCGGGGCCGGTCGCCGCTGCCGCCTCCCCAGGAGTCCCGCCATGCGCGATGCCCCGGTACTGACCCAGCGCCACGGCGCCTGCTGGCGCGTCACCCTCAACCGCCCTGAGGTCCGCAATTGCGTGGACCGGCCCACCGCTGCGGCGCTGGCCGAGGCGTTTCGGGCCTTCGAGGCGGATGACCGTCTCAAGGTCGCCATCCTCACCGGTGCCGGTGAGCATTTCTGTGCCGGCGCTGATCTGAATGCCGTGGCCAGCGGCGATGCCGAACGTGCCAACCGGGTCGACGCCGCAGGCGACGGCCCGATGGGGCCGACCCGTCTGCAGCTCACCAAGCCGGTGATCGCAGCGGTTGAGGGGTATTGCGTGGCTGGCGGCCTGGAGCTGGCCTGCTGGTGCGACCTGCGCGTGGCGGCCGAAAGCGCGGTGTTCGGCGTGTTCTGCCGTCGTTTCGGCGTGCCGCTGATCGACGGAGGCACCGTGCGTCTGCCGCGACTCATCGGCCACAGCCGCGCGATGGACATGATTCTGACGGGCCGGCCGGTTGCCGCAGACGAGGCCCTGAGTTTCGGCCTCGCCAATCGCGTCGTGCCCACCGGCCAGGCGCTGGAGGCGGCGCTGCAGTGGGCAGAGGCCCTGTGCGCGTTTCCGCAGACGTGCCTGCGCGGCGACCGCCAGAGCGTACTGGCGCAATGGCACCTGTCCGAGCCGGAGGCCATCGCGCAGGAGTTTGAACACGGCATGGCGGCGCTGCAGGCGGGCGAAACCGTGTCGGGCGCAAAGCGCTTTTCCAGCGGCAGGGGTCGCCATGGCGACTTCGACGCGTCCTGATGCCGCCCCCGTCGTGCGGCCCCTTTTTTGCGCGCTTGTGAGGTTTTCCCATGTCCGATTTCAAGGCGTTTGACACCCATCACGTCGACAACCAGCCCCGCGTGCTCGAAGGCTTCAATGCCTTCGACAGCGATCCGATGCTGCAGGCGGCCGTGGCGCACTACGGCGCCGGCTGGGCGCGGCCGCAGCTCAGCGCCTACGGCGCGGTGGCGGGGTCGGAGCTGCTGGAACAGGGGCGGCTGGCCAATGAAAATCCCCCCAGGCTGAAGGCCTTCGACCGCTTTGGTCATCGCATCGACGAGGTGGAATTTCACCCCGCCTACCACCGCTGCATGACCCTGGCCATGGAACACGGCCTGCACGCCTTTGCGTGGTGGCATGCCGACCGGCCGGCCGCGCACGTCGCCCGTTCGGCCATCACCTACCAGCATGCGCAGTTCGAGGCCGGCACCGGCTGCCCGCTGACCATGACCTACGCCGCCATCCCGGCGCTGCGCCACAGCCCCGAGCTGGCGGCGGTGTGGGAACCCCGCATCACCTCGCAACACTACGACCCGCGCGTGCTGCCGGCCGCCGACAAGCGCGGCTGCACCCTGGGCATGGGCATGACCGAAAAGCAGGGCGGCTCGGACGTGCGCAGCAATACCACCACCGCCGTCGCGCAGCCGGACGGCAGCTACACGCTGGTGGGCCACAAGTGGTTCTTATCGGCGCCGATGTGCGACGCCTGGCTGGTGTTGGCGCAGGCGCCGGCCGGCATCACCTGCTTCTTGCTGCCGAAAATACGGGACGACGGCCGCCGCAATCGCATCCACATCCAGCGCCTCAAGGACAAGCTGGGCGATCGCAGCAACGCCAGTTCAGAGGTGGAGTTCCAGAACGCCGTCGGTTGGCGCGTGGGGGACGAAGGGCGCGGCGTGCGCACCATTCTGGAAATGGTGGCGCTCACCCGGCTGGACTGCATGGTGGCCTCGGCGGGCCTGATGCGTCAGGCCACCGTGCAGGCGATTCACCATTGCCGGCAGCGCAGCGCCTTTGGCAGACCGCTGATCGCCCAGCCACTCATGCAGAACGTGCTCCACGATCTGGTGATCGAGAACGACGGCCATCTGGCGCTGGCCATGCGCGTCGCCCAGGCGGTTGATCAGGGGCCGAACGACGCGGTGCAGGCCGCGTTCGCGCGCATCGCCACCGCCATCGGCAAGTACTGGATCTGCCGCCGCGCGCCGTCCGTGGTCAACGAAGCGCAGGAATGCCTGGGCGGTGCCGGCTACGTGGAAGAAAGTCTGCTGCCGCGTCTGTACCGGCAGGCGCCACTGAACTCGATCTGGGAAGGCAGCGGCAACGTGCAGTGCCTCGACGTGCTGCGGGCGCTGTCGCGGGAGCCCGAGACCCGCGACGCGCTGTTCGCCGAGCTGATGGACGCGCGCGGCATGGACCCCGATCTCGACCGCGAGCTGGCGGGGCTGGCCCACGCGTTCGACGCGGCCGCCACGCTGGAAACCCGCTCGCGCCACGTGGTCGAGCGGGTCGCGCTGGCGCTGCAGGCCGCCTGTCTGCTGCGCATGAACCACCCCAACGCCACCGCCTTCATCCGCAGCCGCATCGCCCGGGCGCACGGTCTGGCGCTGGGCACCCTGCCGGCCGAATGGGTGTCGGTCCAGGCCATCGAGGCCAGTTTTGCCGTCTGAAAGGGGGGCAGCGTGCCGGCGGGCCAGCACGCGTCACGGCGCAAGCGCCGTTACGACCCCAGCCGGAAGGAGGTCATCAACCAGAACTGGTCACCGCGGGGCGCATTGCGAACCTCGTATTCCTTTTGCCACTGCACGATCACCGCCGTGGTCGGGTTGAACCAGAAGCTGGCCTTGGGCCCGATGGTGACTTTGCGCAGGCGTTGTCCCTCGACGGTGACGCCGGACTGCCGGTCGTCTTCGACCTGTACCGTGTAGTAGCCGCTGAAGCCCAGGTCCCAGCGGGTGTCTTCGAAGGGCCGGTAGGCCACACCATAGGTCAGGCCGGTCTGCTGGCCATCACGGTATTGCGTGTCGCGGTTCCGGCCTTTGAACTCGTGCCCCAGGGTCAGTGAAACGTCCCAGCGCGGTGTCGGCACCCAGCTCACGGCGGTGTTGATGGCACCGCCGTAGCGGTTGAACATGACGTTGACCACGGCATTGGGGTCGTAATTGCCCCAGGGCAGATAGGCCATCAGCCCCCCCATGACGTGAAAGTTGCCAAACGAGCGACTCAGGTAGGCCTCAAGCCCGAACAACAGCGCGCCGTTGTCGAAGAACTGCCCCATTGGCGTGTTCAGCCCCAAGTGCAGGGCCTGGGCCAGGCCGCCCACCGACACCTTGTACCCGTGCCAAGGCTGCTCAAAGGTATAGATCGCGCGCGGCGCGAGCGCAAAAGCCTCCGCGCTGACGCCGGGAATGCTGTTGCCCTCGTTGTCACGTAGCGAGTCCACGTCATAGAACAGCGAGTAGCCATACACCTGCACCGTCCCCGGCGCCGGCATGAACCCCGCATAGGCCACCTGCCCCCCGTGGGCAAAATAGGTGCGGCCAGATTCGGAGGCGAGCACCGGGCCGGTCATCAACGCGGCACACATCAGCGCCAGCCCCGGTGCCAGACGACGGGCACGCGGGCGACGGCGGGGGGAATCAGTACGCATGAGCTCTCCATTAATTTAATTATTAGAACGGTCTCGCCCGACCTTTATTTCGTGTGGCCTGAGCGCCCCGTCACCGGGGGTGTGTGCCGGGTGTCGTCTGAACGCGACCCTCTGCAGGAGCTGAAGCGTGATTGATCTGCATCTCGATCGCAAGCGCACGATCCAAGTCGGCCGTGCAGACGGGCGGGCCTGGCCCTGCTCCGTGTTGCGTGTCGCGACGCACCGATGCCGGCACAACAACTTTGTGCCACAGACCCGCGCGGCCTAGACCGCCTGCGCCGTCAACCGCCCGGCGGCGCAGGCGTCAAGCGGTTGGTCACTGATCCGTGGTGGTGATGCTGACGTCGCAGAAGATGCAGTCGTTATCGACCGGCGCCAGCGGCAGCACGCCCAGGGTCTCTTCGGGCGCCTGGGCGTTGACCGCGACGATGCCTTGCGTCGACAACGTGTACAGATAGGTGCCCACCGCGTCCTGCATGAACACCGTGCGCAGCGGGTCGATGAAGGTGGCGCCACAGGGCGGCGGGGCAAATGCGTCACCGTCGACTTGCCCCGGCGACACGCCGCCCCCGCCGCGTTGGTCACAGTCCGCCGGGGTTTGCAGCACCGCATGATCGACCCGGCTCAGCGCCGCCAACGGCACCTCGCCTTCGGGGTCGACGCGGACCACCATGAAGCCTGCGAAGTCGGCAGCGCCGTCGAAGACGCGCAGTGGAAAGGCCAGCGTGCCAGGCACCGCCTGCGCGGTCGTATCGGGGAAATAAGTGAAGGCGCGCGCGTCGTACTCGGCGCTGGAATAGCTGTAACTGTTGTCGCCGGCGGCGGGTTCGATCACCGCGACCTGGCGCACGTCGGCCAAATTGGCCACGTCGAACAGTTGCACCGCCACGCGGCCGTTGAGCTGCTCATCGTCGCCGCCGCGGCCGATGGTGAGCAGGTATTCATCGCCCAGAGGCTGCAGATAACTGGAAAACCCCGGAATCTTCAGCGCGCTGACGATGCGCGGCTGCTGCGGGTCGGTCAGGTCAAAGGCGAACAGCGGATCGATCTGCTCGAAGGTGACCACGAAGCCACGCCCACCAATGAAGCGCACCCCGCGCGTGGTTTCGCCGGGGGCATAGCCGTCAACCTGGCCGGCAACGCTCAAACCGCCGCTGTCGAGGCGCAGCACCCGCAGATGGTTGCTGAAGTTGCGCCCATCCTCTGAAAACTGGAACGCGGTGGTGGCCACGCGCAGGTGCCCGTCAAATTCGCTGAAGGCAAAACGGTCGGGCGGCGAGCCTGGCACCCGCCCCAGGCCGCGATACTCGGGCGCCGCCGTGTCAGAGAGCGCGAAGCGGTGAATCACCGTTTCGTCAGGCTGGTCCGGCGCGAAGAACCAGCCCGCGCTGTTCTGGGCCAGGTACAGATTGCGGGCCGAAGCGTAGAAAAGGAAGGCGTTGTTCACGGCCGCGCTGACCGCGTGCGCGCTGCCGTCGAGGTTGAAGCTCTGCAGCACCGCCAGCCCGAAGTCGCTGGGCACCTCGGGCGCCACCACTGCCTCGCAGGGCAAGGCGGTCGCCACGCCATCGTCATAACGCCGGGGCAGAAAGGCTGCGGCGCCGGCTTGCCGCACGACCTCCGTCATGCGGGCACGCACCTCGGCCTTGAGGGCGTCGGCATCGTCCTGGCGGCCTTCCGATTCGGCCGCGAAGTAGTCATCTCGCAGGGTCAGCAGATCGGTATCGTCGAAGGCCGCCTGTGGAAAGGGCGCCGTAAACCGGCTGAAACGATGAACGCGCTGGTTGATGCGGCGCGCCTCCACCGGATAACCGTCAACGGCAACCCGTCCCATCACCACCGGCTGATCCGGGTTCTGCACGTTCACCAGCACGCTTTCGGCCCGCACCTGCTGCGCGATAAAGCGCTGACCCAGCACCACCAGTTGGCCTTGCGCCTCATCCAGCAACAGCGCCTGCCCCGAGAAGCGGCCCGGCATGCCAACCGACAGGGGAATGTCCACCACGGGGCGATCGCGCAAACCCTCTGGCGGGAAGGCCGAAACCACGCGCAGTCGGTCGCCCCCGGCCAGATACACGCGGCCGTTGCTGTCGGCCTTCACCAGATCGGCCTCGTCAACGTCGCTTTCCTGCGTGTTGGTCTGCGACACCCGGTCCGGCGAACGGGGCGCGCCCCCGTCGGTGCCGAGATCTTCGGGGGCCGCGACGGGCGCGGTCGGCACGGGGATCGGAAAACCGATGGCCTCCGGGCAGGGGCCGATGCCAAAGCAACGGAATGACGCCAGGAACTGCTCGGTGAAGCTCTCGCCCAGGTACGCCTCGAAATTCGAGCACGCCGGCGCGCCCACAAACGACTTGAGCAGCAGCTTGCTGTCGGGCGCCGGCCCCGTCGCCCCCGGGCCTACGACTGCCGAACCACCGCCACTGCTGCCGCAGGCCGCCAACATCAGCGCGCCCAGCAGTAAAGGCGTAAAGCGCAAACACCGCAACCGGGAATGGGCAAACATGGCGGGCTCGATTGATGGGCAGACGCTGACGCTAGCGCCAGCGCGCCCAGCAGGCAAGCAGTACATCGGACACACCGGCACGCCATGCAGATCACAACGTGACCGTGACCGACGTGGAAGGCCGGATTCCTTACAAGAGGCGGCAGCCACGGGCTGCCCTACGGCTGGCGGCGACAATCCGCATCCAGCCAGTGCTGTACGCGGCCGGTTTCATCGAGCCGGGCGCTGTCCACCGACAGAATCGCGGCGCGCTCGACGTCGATCAAAACCTCGCTGCGCAGGTGGCGGCTCCAGGGCACGCGCACCAGCACCAGTTTTTCGTTGACCCACTGCGCGCTCGCCGCCGCGGCAATGCCGTGCAGACGCAGTTCGATCTGCTCTTCGCGCTCGCGGTCGATCAGGAGTTTGGCGATGCGCGGCGGGCGCTGGACCGGCGACGGATTCTCGATCCAGAACGCGTAGGCGCTGTTGGGCGAGCGCTGCCCCGTGATTGCCGCCTCGGCACGCGGCACCGCCGTGAGTTGCAGGCGCGCCGCGATCTCGGCCGGCGCCGGTGAGGGGCAGTCCAGCGCGCGACGCTGTTCGAGTAGCACTTCGTGCACGGCGTCGGCCGCGACATCGGTGAAGCCCTGGTCGATGGGGCGGCTGCCATCGCAAGACCCGGTGCGGACCTGTGTGCTGCCCGGCGCCAGCGTCCCGAAGATCCAGTAGCGCGCGCCGGGCTGCAGCGCCAGACCGCAGGCGGCGCCATCGAGTGCGGTGCGCAGGCTGTCGACGCCGGCCGCGTTCTTGTAATCCTGCAGCCGGGTGAACTGCGCGCGTCGGTGCGCATGGCCGTCGCCGTCGCCCACTCCATTGCCCACGATCTCGACCTGTTCGACGCGCACCTGCATCACCACGCCGGCGCGCTGGAAATATTCGGCCAGCGTCTGCGGCGCGCAGCGGCAGGCCCAGGCCGGCGAGACGCACAGCGCCAGCAGCGCCGCGACGATCGCGCCCGCCGCGCGGCGCTCAGCAGCCACGGCTGTAGTACCCGGCGACGAGTGCACCGCTGGCGGCGTAGGCCGGTATCCAGCCGCGATCGACCACCTTGGGCGTACCGCCGTTGCAGGGCGACTCATCCAGGGTCTCGACGTGCAGCCACAAGCCGTCACCGATGCTGCGCGCCTCGAGAATGTTCACCGCGTGCTCGTCGCTGGCATCGGGCGCGTGGCCTTCGACCAGGCGCGACACCTGCGCAGTGCGTCGCCCGCCCGCGGGCTGCGACCACAGGTGCCCGTCCCAGTGCGCGTTGAGGAAGGCCAGGCGATTCGGCAGCAGGCGCGCCAGCGGCAGGAATTCACCGACCGCGTCGGCACGCACCCAGCCGCGCGCCAGCGGCTGGTTGCGCAGACCGATGGCGTACCAGCCGGGGCGCTGTGCGTAGACCACCGCAGCGGCGCCCTCGTAGGTGTATTCGCGAGTTTCGAAGTGCGCCAGGTCCACCAGCCGCAGCGCCGGTTCGGTGTCGGCATCCGGCTCGGCGTGGATGGCCAGCGGCTGCGGATCGTGCGCCGGCACCACGCCACCGGTCTCGGGCGGGCCGAAGATGTGCGGCAGCAGCAACAGGCCGATCATTGCCTGCGCGCCGGGTAGCGACTGCGGCACAGTCGCATCAACGGTAAAGCGCGCCGGATCATCCGGATTCATCGCCGCCGCGGGATCACAGGGGCAGGCGCCGCGGCAGGCCGCCTGGTACTGCTCGAAGGCGTTGCGTCCGTCGTGCGCCTGCTCGTGATAGCGCAGCGTGCCGCGGTGGGCATCGAGGATCAGGTCGCTGAACAGCGCGCGGCCCCAGACGATGCGCAGGAAGATCAGCCGCTCGTTGAGCCAGCGCGGCGCGATCGGCCCGCCGACGTTCTCGATCAGCAGGCTGCGGCGCGGCGCCCCCGGTGCATCCACGATCAACGCCGCGCCCCAGGGCCCGGGCTGCGTGGTGTCCGGGTTGCGCAGCCACAGGCGCGCGGCGCCCTCGGGTGCGGGCAGCTGATCGCCGGCCGGGGTCGCCCCGCCGGGGACATCGATCAGGTGCAGGCGGTTGGCAAACTCCGCCGCAGGCGGGCCGGCGTGAACCACGCGCGGCGCGTCCCAGCAGGCCGGCGAGGTGTGGAAGTCCGGTCCTGCCGCGCTCGCAGCACAGGCCAGCAGCAGCGCCAGCGCCACCGCGCCGTGCCTCATCCGCCGGTCTGCAGCAGCATCTGGACCTGGGTCTGCGCGCCGGTGCCGATCAGGTTGATGCTGACCGTACGACGGCTTTTCACGAAGCGCAGCGAGGTCATCGGCGCGCCGGCCGTGGCGGGCAGTGATTCGTCGTCCCAGCCCTGCGTCTTCATCTGCTCTCGCAGGTGGGCGGCGACCGCGGCGGTGTCGTCGTCACTCTGGCCCTGCAGCATGCGGCCCGCCGGTGTGTCTGACACGGCCAGGATGCGCAGGCCCGGGTAGAGGCTGACGTCGTCGGGGAAGTCCGCCGGCCGCTCCAGGTTCTGGCCGGTGGTGACGGTGTTGCCGCCGACCTGCTGGGTGATCGCCACCGCCTTGCCATCGGCGCCGACGCTGACATCCACGTCCAGGCCATGCTGCGCGGCGTAGTCCTCCATCTGCTTCTCGCGCGCCTCGGGGCTGTCGGCGGCCGGGCCGCAGGCGCTCAGCACGAGGCTGCCAAGCATCAGCGCGACAAGAGTGGGGGCGGCGGGAAGGTTCATGGCGTGCTCCAGGCTTGGGTGTCAGGGTTTGGGCGTCAGGGTTCGAACTTCAGGGGTTCCGCGGGTGCGGTGACGGTGCCGCTGCGTTGCGGAAACTTCGCGGCCCATTCGGCGCGCTTGGCGGCGGCGGCACCGGCCGAGTCCCGCTCCCAGCGCAGGCGCGCGTCGGCGGACATGGGTGCCCCGCAGACGTTGTCGGGCAGGCAGTAGCTGCGTTCCTCGAAGGGATCGTCGAAGGCGTAGCAGGCCTGGCCGTCCGGGCAGGACCCCGGGTTGCAGTCCTTGCGTCCGGCGCAGACGCCGGGCGTGACGCGGCTGCCGTCCGGGCAGTTCACGGCCCAGCGCGACAGGCACTTCGTCGCGCAGTCGTGGCTGGCGGTGAAGCCGCTGCCGGAGATGCTGCACGGCGAGCCGGCGGGCTTGCCGCAGGCGGCGAGCAGCAGCATGCACAGCATCAGCGATGCCATTCTCATGGCGTGATCTCCACCGGCGTGCGCGCCAGCACCTGGTGTTGCAGGCCGGTGACGTAGCGCAGCTCGTACTGGCCGGGTTCGGCGGTGCGGCGGGCGGGGATCACCCCTTCGCCGTCGGCCTCGCGCGCGGGCTTCGCCGCAAAGCCGTAGTTGACGGTGTAGCCCCACATCTTGCCGTCGGGGGTGTCGGCGGGCGCGATCACCACGCGATCTCCGGCGAAGCCGGCACCGCGGTAGTGCACCGGAATCTCCTGCCCGGCCTTGATCGTCGCGGGCGCCTGGACGCTGGCGGTGGAAGCCTCGATGCGGATCGGGCTGCGCGCGATCACCTTGCGCCCGGGGTTCACCAGATAGGCGATCTCGTAGTCGCCGGCAATGGCCGGCACGCGGATCTCGACCGTGCCCGGCGCGTCGCCGGCACCGCGCTTGAGCGCCACATAGCTGTCCCGGTTGTGGCCCTGGCCCACTGGCACCACGCTGATCCAGTCGTCGTCCCAGCCGTCCGGCCCGGTCCAGGTCACGTTGATGGTCGAGCCGCCCTCGGCGGTCGCCGGACCCGAGACGCTGGCACTGACGTCCTCGACCCGCAGGGGCCGCGTCGCCTTCACCGCGTACTGCATGCCGGGGTACGTGGTGTAGGCGGCACCCATCACGTAACGGATTTCGTAGTCGCCAGCCTCGCCCGGCGTGGTGAGCCGCACCGGCTTGCCGGGCACCAGGCGCGCGCTGTAGTGCGCGTTGTCGAAGGCGCGCGCATCGCCGGCCGGCACGATGGTGACGAGATCATGTTTGCTCAGCGGCCCGCCCCAGACGATATCGAGGGGGCTGGCGATGCTGGCGGTATCCGGCGCCTGCAAGCTGAAGTGCTGCGGCGTGATCTCGATGTCCTGTCGCGCCAGCACCACCTGCGGTTGGCGCAGCGTGTAGCGCAGCTCGTAGCGGCCGGCGCGCGGCGGCATCTGCAGCGGCGCGCGCTTGAGCGGGCTGGCCGCCGGCACCTTGGCCGGCGCGACGAAGAAGATCGCATCGTCCGGCGCGGCGTCCGGCTCGGTCACCAGCAGCAGGGTGTTGAGTCCATCCGGCCCCTGCCAGCCGATGTCGATCACCGTGCCTTCGGGCGCCGTGGCCGGGGCATCGAGCTTGACCGGCAGTTCCAGGTCCACCGGGATCGTGAACACATGGGTCTTGCCGGCCGTGACCTGAACTTCGCGCTCGCCGTGCCGGGGCTTGCCGTCGGCCCAGCCGTGCCAGGTGGCGCGCACGCGGTAAGGCCCTTCGGGCACCTCGGTTTCGGCCACGCCGACGCCATCGGCAGCGAAGCCCGCGAACGCGCCGTCGCCGTCCGGCGGGGCTGCGGCGTCTGCCGGCGTCATCGACCAGTCCAGCTTCGACTGGATCAGCGGCCCGCCGTCCAGGACCGTGGCCTTGAGCACCACCGTGGCCGGTGCGGCCGCGGGCGGCTCGGGCGGTGGTTCGGGAACTGCCACCGTGGACAGGGCCGCTGCCAGTTGCGCGGCATCGTCGGCGGCCAGGAACTGCCCGCCGGTCTTCGCCGCCAGGCACTGCAAGCCCTTGCGCTCCTCGACCGTGACGTCGAAGCCGATCACGTGCACGGTGAAATCCAGGCCGTTCTGTTCCAGCGCGCGACCGACCGCACAGGGGTCGGCGTCGCAGGTCTCCTTGCCGTCGGAAACCAGGATCACCGTCGCCGCCTGGCGCCTGTAGTCCAGCTTCTCGGCGGCGTGCTGCACAGAAGCCGACAGCGGCGTCATGCCGCGCGGGGTCAGGGTGCGGATCTGCCGGCGCAGCGCCTCGCGATCGGTGCCGACCTCGGCCAGCGTCTCGATGTCGGCGCAGTCCGACTTGCGGCGATGCCCGTAGGCCACCAGGCCCAGCCGCTGCTGCGCGGGAAGCTCGTAGGTCAGCGCCTCGACCACGTCCTTGGCAATGACGATCTTGTTGACGCCGTCGATCTGCCCCCACATCGACCCGGAGGCATCCAGCACCAGCAGGCTGTCGCGGGGTGTTCCCCCGGCCGCTGATACCGGCTGTGCCGGCAATCCGGCCAGCGCGAGCGCGGCAATGGCGCTGCACACCCGCAACGCGAGACCCAGTCGATCTTTCAGTGATGTCATCGCGCCGTGCACCGATGGAGGCAGATGTCGAAATGTCACACCGGCCAAAGCGTACCCGGCCGCGCCGTCGGTGGGTAGCTGCGGCATCGCCTCTATTCAGGGCGGTCGGTAATGCGGGTGCGATCGGGCCTGCGCTAAAGCCGCTGCGGCACGCTTCCGGCCTTGGGTGTCAGGCCCCTTCAACCTGCAGTTCGTCGGCAAAGCGGCGGGCGGCGTGATCGGCCGCATCGAGATAGGGGTTCATGATGCGGGTCACGCCGGCGCGCAGCAGCTTTTCGCCGTGCGGCTGGTCGCGGACGACGCCGGCGATGGGGCCGTGGTGGCCGATTTCGGCGAGGGCATGCAGCAGGCCCCGATTGGCCTCCCAGAGCGGCAGGGTGGTGATGACCCACTCGACGCCGGGCAGCGGCAGCGTTTCGAGAAACCCGGGGTCTTCGCCATCGCCGAAGCGCACCGGCAGGCGCTGGTGACGCAATCTGCGGACGATTTCGGGGTCGAACTCGATGCCCAGTACCGGCACGCCGCGCGCGTGCAGTTGCCGCAGCAGGCGCTCGCCGTAGCGGCCCAGCCCGAAGATGACGATGCGCGGCGCAAGGCCGGTGGTGCGACTGGCTTCGACCACCAGCTCGCGCAGCGGCCGGGCGCGCTCGAACACGCCCAGCAGCGGCGCGAGCCGTTCATAGAGCGTGTGCGAGTAGACGATCATGTAGCTCGACACGGTAATGGTCACCAGGCCCACCAGCGTGGTCAGTCCCAGCGCCTCGCGGCCCACGTGCCCCAGCGAGATGCCCATGGCGACGAACACGATGGAGAACTCGCTGATCTGCGCCACCGTCAGCCCGGCCAGAAAGCCGGTGCGCTTGCGATAGCCCATGTAGCCCATGATGGCCATGACGATCAGCGGATTGCCGACCAGCACGAAGGCCGACAGCACGCCCGCCGAGACCAGCTCATCGCCGAGGATCGACAGGTCGAGCTGTGCGCCCAGGTCGACGAAGAAGAACAGCAGCAGAAAGTCGCGGATGCCGGTGAGCCGGGCGTTGATGGCCTCGCGGTAGCGGGTGGAGGCCAGCGAGAATCCGGCCAGAAACGCGCCGGCCTCCTTGCTGAAGCCGGCCCACTCGCCCAGCGCGGCCAGTCCCACGCCCCAGGCGATGGCGAAGATCAGCAGCAGCTCCTGCGAGCGCGCCATGGTCTCGACCAGCGTGGGCAGCACATACCGCATCATCACGAACATCAGCGCGGCTGCGGCGATCAGGCGAGCGGCCAGTTCGATGGCCACCCAGCCGAGGGTGGCCTCGTCGCTGGCGCCGCTGAGGGCGCTCATGGTCATCATCGCCACCACCACGGCGATGTCCTGCACGATCAGAAAACCGACGGCGATGCGGCCATACAGCGAGTCGAGCTCGCGTTTGTCGCTGAGCAGCTTGACGATGATGATGGTGCTGGAGAAGGTCAGCGCCACGGCGATGTACAGCGCTTCCATCGTCGATTTGCCGAGCAGCAGCACCAGCCCGAAGCCAAACAGAATGGTGAAGGTCAATTGCCCCAGGCCGGTGGCCACCGCCACGGCGCCGATGTGGCGAATCTGGTGCAGGTCGAGCTTGAGCCCCACCACGAACAGCAGCACGGCCACGCCGACCTGCGACAGCAGATGGATTTCGGCGCTGGCCTGCACCAGCGAGAACCCGGCCGGGCCGACCGCGATGCCGAGCACGATGTAGGCAATCAGTACCGGCTGCTTCAGCCGCACCGCCAGCGCACCGGCCAGCGCGGCCAGCAGCAGCAGCAGCGCAATTTCGGCGAAGGCGTCGGGCAGGGTGATGTCGGGCATGGCGATGGCATTGAATATAGTCGCAATGTCAGGGTCGGGATGACCCGCGGAGCCGACCATGCGCTTTCCCTTTTATCAGGTGGATGCCTTTGCCCAACGCCCGCTGTCCGGCAATCCGGCGGCGGTGTGCCTGCTCGATGCCTGGCCGGACGATGCGCTGCTGCTGAACCTTGCCGCCGAGAACAATCTGTCGGAGACGGCGTATCTGGTGCCCGAGGCGCGGGGCTGGCGACTGCGCTGGTTCACGCCAAAGGCCGAGGTGGCGCTGTGCGGTCACGCCACTCTGGCGGCCGCGCAGGTGCTGCACGAAATCGCCGATGGCGCACTGCACACCGCCTGCTTTGTCACGCTCAGCGGCGTGCTGAACTGCACGCGGGAGGATCAGGGCTGGCGGCTGGACTTTCCCGCCCTTCCCCTGCTGCGCTGCGTCGATCTGCCGGCCCTGCCGGGCGTTCGCGTGATGGAAGCCTGGCAGGGCATGGACACGGTGCTGGTGCTGCAAGACGCCGCCGCAGTGCGGGCGTTTGATCCCGGGCACGCGCTGCACGCGGCGTTTGCCACGCGTCGGGGCCTGTGCGTGACCGCGCCGGGCGTCGCGATCGGCTGCGACTTTGTCAGCCGTTTCTTCGCGCCGCGCCTCGGCATCGTGGAAGACCCGGTGACCGGCTCGGCCCACTGCGCATTGGCGCCGCTGTGGGCCGCGCGGCTGGGGCGGGCGGCGTTGCAGGCGCGGCAGTTGTCCGCCCGGGGCGGCGAGGTGCACTGCCGGGTGGTGGGCGACCGGGTGCATCTGGTCGGCCAGGCGGTCACGGTGATTCGCGGCGAGGTGTTTCTGTAGCGGCGCCTTGCGGGTTGCGTTGGGCCAGCCACACGCCCGCAGCCGCCAGCGCGAATCCGGCCCACTGCCACGGGCCAAAGCGGTCGCCAAGCACCACCATGGCCATCACCCCGGTGATGGGCGGCACCAGATAGAACCAGCCCGAGACCTCGCGCGCGCTGCCGGTGCGCAGCAGCCACAGATACAGCAGCAGGCCGCAGCAGGAGTTGATCAGCGTTACCCACAGCACGCCCAGCACCGACGGCCACGACGGTTGCATGGCAAAGCCCTCACGCGCGGCAAACGGCAGCAGCACGAACAGGGCCACCAGCAGTTGCACCAGCAGCGCCAGGCGCGGTTCAAGCTGGGTGGGGTGCCGTCGCTGCAACAGCGTGCCGCCGCTCAGCGACAACAGCGCACAGACGGCAAGCGTCACCCCGAGCAGGGTGCCGGGCGTGTCGCGCATCGGGGCCAGCACCAGCCCGACGCCGCCGAGGCCGATCACCGCACCGGGCAGGGTGTTGCGCCCCAGCGGCTCGCCGATGAACAGCGCCGCGCCGAGGGCGGTGGTGACCGGCATCAGCCCGGCGATCAGCCCCGCAGCGGCGGCGCTGGCGCCGGTGGCCATGGCGGCGTAGATGAAGCCGAAGAACCCAGCCTGCAGAAACAGTCCCGCCAGCGCGGCCCGCCACAGGTCGGGTCGCGAGACCGACGGGCGCTTCCAGACCAGCACCCACAGGCCGATGACCAGCGCCGAGCCGGCAAAGCGCAGCACCGTGGCGGTGAACGGCGCAAAGCCCAGCAGCGCGTAATGCGCGCCCAGATAGCCGCTGCTCCACAGCAGCACGAACAGCAGGCCACCGGCCGTGGCGGGCTTCAGGGCAGCGGTCATCTCGGCGTTCATCGCCTATTGTGCCGTCGGTAACTTGGCCAGTCGTTGCAGCAGAGGGCGCAGGCTGGCGTACAGCAGCAGTCCCACCAGAGGCGCCAGCACCGCCCAGGCGGCGACGCCCGCCGCAGCCACCCAGATGAAATCCTGCAGGGTCTGCCAGGGGTTCAGGTCGATGCGCTCCAGCAGAGCGGCCACGTCGAGCAGCGGCACCGGCGCCATGCCGAACATCCATTCCCCGGTGCGCCACAGCGGCAGCAGCAGCGCCAGTTGCAGGGGGTAGACGGCGAAATTCACGGTCTGGATCAGGGGCTGGTTGATGCGCAAGGGGTGCGCCACGACGGCGCAGATCAGCGTGGATAACCCCAGCGTCGGGATGCAGCCGATCACCACGCCCAGGCTCATGCCCAAGGCCAAGTCGTGCGGCGTGAGGCCCGCCGACAGCCAGTCGCGCAGTCGCGCCGTGAGGCCGCGCCGCGTCGTGGACGGGGTGCCCTCGGCGGCGTTGTCAGCCACGCCGCAGCAGCACGTCGGCCGCCGTGGCGTTGGCGGGCAGCCCGCGCAGTTGCAGCAGCATGTAGACCGCCATCGCCATGTTGCCGGTCAGCAGCACGGCGAGCAGCCAGCCAATCCGCGCGCCCCAGCCACGTTCTTTGTAGGCGATCCACGCGTAGAACCACAGAAAACCAAGATAGGCATCGACCAGCGTGGCCCATTGCCAGGGGTTGAAGCCTGCGGCGGGGTGGTCGATGAGCGCCGTGATCGCCGGGGCCAGCGACACCACTGAGGTCGCCCAGGTGGTGGCGGCCAGAATGCTGAACAACACGAACAGCGACAGGATGAGCAGCCGGGCTTTCATGGCCTGAGCTTAGCGGCCGGCCACGCTCAGTGCGCGTCGCGGTGCAGGGTGATCTGCATCAGGTCGATGCTGCCCACGCGGAAGCCACACTCGCAGTAGGCGAGGTAATAGCGCCACATGCGCAGAAAGCGCGCGTCGAACTGGCGCACGATCTTGTCGTGCACGGCCAGCACGTTGCGGTCCCAATGGGCCAGGGTGTCGGCGTAGTCCCTGGCAAAAAACATCGCGCCTTCCGGCCGCAGACGGGCGTTGGCCGCCAGTGACTTGAAATGCTCCGGCGGGCAGAGCATGCCGCCGGGGAAGATGTATTTCTGGATGAAGTCACGCTTGGCGCGGTACTGGTCAAAGATGTCGGGGCTGATGGTGATGCCCTGAATGGCGGCGAGGCCGCCCGGTTTCAGCGCCTTGTGAATGGCCTTGAAATAGCCCGGCCAGTATTCCTCGCCGACGGCCTCGTACATTTCGATGGAGACGACGCGGTCGTAGGTGTCGGTCACGTCCCGATAGTCCCGCAGCTCGAAGGTGATGCGGTCGGCAAGGCCGGCCCGTTCGGCGCGCAACTGCGCCTCGGCGAGCTGCTCTTTCGACAGGGTGATGGAGTGCACCCGGCAGCCCGAGTGCTGCGCGGCATAGAGGGCGAAGCCGCCCCAGCCCGAGCCGATTTCCAGCAGGGTGTGCTCGGGTTTCAGGTGCAGCCGATCGAACATCAGCTTGAACTTGTTGATCTGCGCGTCCATCAGCGTTTCGTTGGGGGTGATGAACACGCCCGCCGAGTAGGCCATGGTGTCGTCCAGCCACATTTTGTAGAACTCGTTGCCGAGGTCGTAGTGGTACTCGATGTTCTTGCGCGCGCCGGTCTTGCTGTTGGACTTGAGCTTGTGCCCCAGCCAGGCGGCGAAGCGCCCGACCGGATTCTTCTCGAACGGGCCTTTGTAGTGCGGCTCGTTGAGGTACATCACCTGCAGCACGCGGGCGAGGTCGGGCGAGTCCCAGCAGCCATCGAGATAGGCCTCGCCAAAGCCGACCTCACCGTTCTTCAGCACATGGCGAATCATTGCGCCGTTGTGAATGTTGAGCACGCCGTGCAGGTCGGGACGTTCGATGCCGCCAAAGCGATCCTGCGCGCCGTTGGGCCAGGTGACATCGAGCGTGCCCACGCGCACGCCGCGCAGCATGTAGCGCAGCATGCGCAGGCCCAGGGTCATGGAGGCGTCGGCCCTCAATGCGTCGGGCAATGCGGGGGAAAAGCCATCACCGGGCAACCGCGAGGTCGGGCGGTCGGTCGGGGCACGGTCATCTTTCATCAGCTGCTCTCGTGGTTCGGCGGCGAAGGTTTGGGGTGGTAACGCGCGCCCCGCAGCCAGAGTTTGAGTGCCTCCCAGTGAATGCCGGCGACGACCTTCAGGGTCATCCACGGCATCTTCAGACCTTGCACAAGCAGATTGCGGCTGGTCAGCGGCAGGCGCTCGGCGGCGAGCGTGGCATCCATCAAGGGCGTGTCGCCACGGGTTTCGTGAATGGCCAGACGCAGCCGCGCCCCGGGCGCAGTTAGCGTGAAGTGATAGCGGCCTTCAAGATCGAAGAATGGCGACACGTGGAAGCACTTGTTCTTGATGTGTGTCTGTTCATACGAGAAGGCTGCAGCGTCGGATGCGAGCACATAATGGTGGCGCTCGCCGAAGGTGTTGTGGACCTCTGCAATGACCGCGCGCGGCGTGCCGTGGCAGTCGTCGCAGTACCAGAGGCTGATGGGATTGAAGCCGAAGCCCAGCAGCCGAGGCAGCGCCAGCAGCCGGATGCGGCCGCCCACCAGGGGCAGCCCGTGGGCGGCCAGCACGCCCTCGGCCCAGCCGCGCAGATTGCCGGAGCGGTCGCCGAAATCGTGGCGCCGCAGGCTGGCCAGATTGAAGCGGTCAACCGAAAAGCCGCGCACGCGGGCGGCGATGGCGTCGAGCCGGTCGATGTCGACCAGCACATAGAAAATGCGGTAGACGAAGCGGTAGATCGGTTTGACGTGACGCCGGTGCATGACCCGCGCGGGGTAGAGCGCGGCGTCGGTCGGGGCGGCGTTCATCTAGTGCACCGCGTCCAACAGAACATGCGTTCTGCCGGCGCGATGGCGCGCATCTCTTCGTTGCTCATCGTCGCGCCTTGATCTGCACCCCATCGCATCTGGCATCTCCTGACGCTTTGTTGGACGCGGTGCACTAGAGCCCGCTTGCCCATTCCGGCAGGCAGGCGGCATCGATGCCCTGCACCGCGCGCAGCCCTGATTTCAGTCCATCTTCATGAAAGCCGAAGCCGGTCCAGGCACCGGCCCACCACAGGCCGCCGTTGCCCTGAATGCCGGGCAGCTCGGCGTGGGCGAGGGTGCTTTCGGGGCCGTAATGCGGGTGGTGATAGACCGTCTCGTAGAGGATTTTGTCGGCCGGGATGTCGCGCTGTGGATTGAGCGTGACGATGTAATCCACCGGGCCGGGAATGTGCTGCAGGGCGTTCATCCAGTAGCTGCCCGAGATCGGCAGATCGTGAATGTCGTCATTGGGGTGCAGGTAGTTCCACGCGCCCCAGGCCAGCTTGCGGCGCGGCAGAAACGCGCGATCGGTGTGCAGCACGCAGCGGCTGGCGTTGTAGGGCATGCCTGCCAGCACCCGGCGCTCGGCGTCGCTGGGCGCGTCCAGCAGGGCCAGCGCCTGGTCGGAATGCGTGGCGCACACCACCCGGTCGAAGCGCCGTGCGCCGTCATCGAGGCTCAGGGTGACGCCTTCGCCCGTGCGGGTGATGCGACGCACCGGCGTGTTGCGGTGCAGTTGGCCTTCATAATCGCGCAGCAGCGCCTTGACGTACTGCGACGAGCCGCCCTTGACCACCCGCCACTGCGGCTGGTCAAGGGTGTTGAACAGGCTGTGGCTGTCGAAGAACCGCATGAAGTCGTCCACCGGATACTCGGCGGCCTTCAGCGGCGAGCAGCTCCAGATCAGCCCCGCCATCGGCAGCAGGTAGCGGCTCATCAGTTCTCGCGAGAACCCTTCGGCCACCAGCCAGTCGCCGAGGCTGCCGGTGGGCAGGGCGCCCGCCGCCAGTAGCTGCTTGGCGCGCCTGTTGAGCCTGAGAATGTCGAACATCAGGCGGTAATGCCTGAGGTTGAAAAAATTGCGGGTCTGGGCGAACACCGTGAACAACTGGTCCGAGCCCTTCCACTCATAGGCGCCGTTGCCCAGCGACACCGCAAAGCTCATGCCCGTGGGCCGGGTGACCACCGCCAGCTCATCGAACAAGGCCGTCAGGTTGGGATAGTTGGTGCCGTTGTAGACGATCCACCCGGTGTCTACCGGCTGGGTGCCGCCCTCGGCCAGCGGCACCTCGATGGTGTTGGTGTGGCCGCCCACGCGGTCGTCCGCCTCGAACAGCGACACGCGGTGCGCGCCGTTCTGCGCCAGAAAATACGCCGCTGACAATCCGGAGATGCCCGAGCCGATGACCGCAATGTTCATGTGGGGGATGAGGTTAAAAAGTAGGAATGAAGACGGCGGTCAATACGGGCCGTCGCGGTCTGCGGATGCCGTTGCGGCGGGCCGTGCATCCGCCGCCAGCAGCGGCCCCAGGGTCGCCCAGACCACGTTCAGCATGGCGGGCTGCGATGCGGCCTTAGGGTGAATGCCATCGGCCAGGAAGGCATCGGGGTCGGTGGCGAAGGGCGCCAGCATGAACGGCACCAAGGCCGCGCCACTGGCCTCGGCCACGGTGCGGAAACTCTCGGCGAACTGGCCGGTGTAGGCCGGGCCGTAGTTGCTGGGAATCATCATTTCAAACAGCACCGGCCGGGCCCCCGCCGCCTGGCTCAAGGCCACCATGCGGGTCAGGTTGCGCTGCAGCTCGCGCGCCGGCAGGCCGCGCAGGCCGTCGTTGCCGCCAAGCTCGATCAGCACCCAGTCGGGCGTGTGGCGTTGCAGCAGGCGCGGCAGGCGCGCCAGGCCGCCTGCCGTGGTCTCGCCGCTGACGCTGGCGTTGACCACGCGATGCGGCAGGCCCTCGTGTTCAAGGCGGGCTTGCAGCAGGCTCACCCAGCCTTGCCGTGCATCGATGCCGTAAGCGGCCGATAGACTGTCGCCCAGCACCACGATCACCGGCGCGTCGCGTTCTGCGGCCGTGGCGACGTGGCCGGCGCTCACACTGAACCCCAGCGCGATCCAGACCGTCAATGCTCGAATGAAACCTGTCATCAGTGCGCACCAGTTAACTCATGAAGTGACCAGCGGCGGTCAGCCGCTGCGCATTTTGAACCAGCTCGACCTCGCCGTTGCCGACGGCGAGCGCGTGGCCATCATCGGCCGTTCCGGCTCGGGCAAGACCACGCTGCTGTCGCTGCTGGCCGGCTTGGACACCCCGACGGCGGGAGAGGTTTGGTTGAGCGGTCAACGCATCGACACCCTGAACGAAGACGGACGCGCCGCCGCACGCGCCGGCAAGGTGGGTTTCGTGTTCCAGTCGTTCCAGCTGCTGGGCGGCTTTACAGCGCTCGAAAACGTCATGCTGCCGCTGGAGCTTGCTGGTCACCGCCAGCCCCGCAAGGCGGCCACCGCGGCGCTCGACACCATCGGCCTGGGCCAGCGGCTGGGCCATTACCCCACGCAGCTGTCCGGCGGCGAACAGCAGCGCGTGGCCCTGGCCCGCGCCTTTGCGGTGCAGCCGCAACTGCTGTTTGCCGATGAGCCCACCGGCAATCTCGACACGGCCACCGGCGAAACCATTGTCGAGCAACTGTTCGCCCTCAACCGTGAGCACGGCGCCACCCTGGTACTGGTGACCCACGACCGCGCGCTGGCCGAGCGCTGCGACCGAGTGCTCACCCTGCAACAAGGCCGGCTGGTCGAGGCCATCACCGCATGAACCTGCCCGCCGTGATGGCGCAGGCGCTGCGCCGCCTGCGTCGTGCCGGGCGTTCCGGCGAACTGCTGATTCTGATGATGGCCGTGGCCGTCGCCGTCGCCAGCCACGCCGCCGTGGCGCTGTTCAGCGAGCGCATGAGTCAGGCGATCAGCGCCCAGACCGGCGACACCCTGGGCGGTGACTGGCTGTTCAGCAGCCGCAACCCGCTACCCGGCACGCTGACTGGCGAGATCGCCGCCCGATCGCTGCAGACCTCGTCGCAGACCGTGTTTCCGTCGGTGGTGTTTGTCGACCAGACCTCGGCCTTGGCGTCGGTGAAGGCGGTGGACGCGGCCTTCCCCACGCGCGGCAGCCTGCGCGTGGCCGACCGGCCGTTCGAATCTGGCCAAAGCGTGCAGGGCGGCCCGCCGCCCGGTGAGGCCTGGGGCGACGCGCGGCTGTGGCAGGCGCTGGCGGTGCAGGCGCCCGGCGTCAGCGTGCAGCTGGGCGGACGGGCATTGACTTTGACGCGCGTGGTCATCGACGAGCCGGGGCGCGGCGCCGGTTTCTCAGACCTCGCACCGCGCCTCTTGGTGAACCTTGAAGATGCCGCCGCCAGCGGCCTGCTCAACGAAGGTGCCCGGGCGCAGTACGGCCTGCTGGCCCGTGCCGACGCCGAAGGGCGCGCGGCGCTGGGCGCGCTGGCCCTGCCCGATGACGTGCGCCGCACCTCGCCGCAGGGCTCGCGGCCGGAGCTGACCCAGGCCCTGGCGCGGGCCGACACCTTTCTGGCCGTGGCCAGCAGCGCCGCCAGCCTGCTGGCTGCCGTCGCCATCGCACTGAGTGCCTGGCAGTTCGGCCTGCGGTTGCGCGATGAAGTGGCGCTGCTGAAATGTCTGGGGGCCTCGGGCGGCTTCATCCTGCAGACGCTGGGCCTGATGCTGGCTCTGCTGGGCGTGCTCGGCGGCGCGGTCGGCGCGGCGCTGGGCTGGTTGGGGCAGGCGGGCATCGCGGCGATTCTGGGTGAGCTGATCCAGCTTGAACTGCCGCCGCCGTCGCTGGCGCCCCTGTTCGGCGGCGGCGTGCTGGCCCTGCTGCTGGTGCTGGGCTTTGGTCTGCCGCCGCTGGTGGCGGCGCGCAACACGCCGCCCGCCCGGGTCTTTCAGCGCACGGCAGTGCCGGATCGTCTGGGCTGGGGTGCGCGGCTCAGTGGCGTGGGGGCGGTGCTGGCCCTGTTGCTGTGGCAGACCAGCAGCCTCAAGACCACCGCCGCCGTGATCGGCGGCGGGCTGGCGCTGGCGCTGCTGCTGGGCGGTGTTGGCTTTGCTTTGGTGCGCCTGCTGGCGCCGCTGCGTCAGGCCGGCGGAGCGGCGTGGCGGTTCGGGCTGGGCAACCTGGTGCGGCGTCAGGGCGCCACCGTCGGCCAACTGGTGGCGCTGGGCGTGGCGTTGGTGGCGCTGCTGCTGGTATCGGTGGTGCAGCGCGATCTGCTCAATGCCTGGCGTGACCGTTTGCCGGAGGGCACGCCCAACCAGTTTTTCATCAACATCCAGCCCGGGCAGGTGGCGCCGCTGAAGACCTTTTTCGCCGAACGCGACCTTCCTGCGCCGCGCTTCTGGCCGCAGGCGCGTGGCCGCCTGATGGCGATCAACGGCCAGACTGTGACGGTAGACACGTTCGACGATCCCGAAACCCAGCGCTGGATCAACCGCGACTTCAACCTGTCGTGGAGCACCCGGCTCAATGACGACAACGAGGTCCATACCGGCCAATGGTGGGGCGAGGCCGGCCGCGGCCAGCCGTGGCTGTCGATTGACGACTACGTGGTCGAGCGGCTGGGCGTGGGGCTGGGCGACAGCCTGACCCTGGATTTTGCGGGCGACGTGGTAACACTCACCGTCAACAACATCCGCACCGTGCGCTGGGACAGCTTTCAGCCCAATTTCTTCCTGTTGGCGCCGCCCGGCGTGCTCGACGGCAACGTGCCCACGCAGTACCTCACCAGCGCCTATCTCGACCCGACGCAGCGGCCGATTCTGCGGGATCTGGTGGCGGCCTTTCCCAATGTCACGGCGCTGGACATCGACGCCCTGCTGACGCAGGTGCGCGGCATCATGGACCGCATCGTCCGTGCGGTGGAGCTGATTTTCCTGTTCGCGCTGGCGGCGGGGCTGCTGGTGCTGCTGTCGGCAATGATCGGCACCCGTGACGAACGCGCCCGCGAGGTCGCGCTGCTGCGCACCCTGGGCGCCCGGCGCTCGGTGATCCGCGCCGGCCTGCTCGCCGAATACGCGGTGCTGGGCCTGTTGGCGGGGCTGACGGCCGCCATGACCGCGCAACTGATCGCCTGGGGGCTGGCCGCACAGGTGTTTCAGATTCCCTACGGCCCGCGGCCGATGATCTGGCTCGGCGGCGGTCTGGCCGGCGCGACGCTGGTGACGGTGATGGGCCTGCTCAGCGTGCGCCGCGCCCTCAACACGCCGCCGGCGCATGTGTTGCGCGGCGACTAGGGCGCGTGGCCGCAGGCCGGCGCTTGCCGCACCCCGGTGCGGGTGGTACGCTCCGCGCCCTTTTTTGTAGTCGGTCTTTCGAGCCTCGTCATGTCAAAACGTACCTTTCAGCCCAGCAAAGTCCGTCGTGCGCGTACCCACGGTTTCCGTGCCCGCATGGCCACCCCGGGTGGTCGCGCCGTGATCAACCGTCGTCGTGCCAAGGGTCGCAAGCGCCTCGCAGTCTGAGCGGGCGGTCACGACCGTTGAATGATGAGGGGACGCACATGCATCGCTTCCCCCGCAGTGCCCGCCTGCTCACGCCCGCCTCGTTCAAGGCGGTGTTTGCCGACGGGCGCCGTTTCAGCTTTCCCGGCCTGACGGCCGTGGTGCGCAGCAACGCTGAAGCCCATCCCCGACTGGGGCTCGCCATTGCCAAGAAGTCACTCAAGCGCGCGGTTGCGCGCAACCAGGTGAAGCGCTGGGCGCGTGAGAGCTTTCGCCTGCACGCCGCCGACCTCAGTGCGGTCGATGTGGTGGTGCTGGCGCGTGCCGATGCCGGCAAGGTGCCGCCCGAACGTCTGCGCGAGAGCTTCGAGCTGCTCTGGTCGCGGCTCAAGGCATGATCGGCCCGCTCAAGGCGGCGCTGTCGGCCCTGATGCTGGGGCTGATCTGGGTCTATCGCAACGCCATCAGCCCCTTGCTGCCGCCGCGCTGCCGGTATTATCCGACCTGCTCCCAGTACGCCGTCGACGCCATCAAGGTTCATGGCCCGTTCGCGGGCGGGTGGATGGCCTGCAAGCGCATCCTGCGCTGCCACCCGCTGCGTGAAGGCGGACTGGACCCGGTCCCGCCGCGCGACTGCCGCTGCGCCTCCCCTCTCGACGAGGCCACGACGCCTCGCTCCACATAAGTACTCCTGATCGCATGGAAAACCGCCGTTTTGTCCTGATCGCCCTGCTGGCCGTGGTGGGTTTTTTCCTGTTCCAGAGCTGGCAGGACGACTACGGCAGCGCGCGCAATGGCGACGCCCAGGCCGAGTCGGCGGCGCCCCTGCCCCCCGCCAATCCGGACGATGTGCCGGCCGCCCTGCCCGTTGACGCCGGCAAGACGGCGCCGACCACGCCCACCGACATCGACGTGCCGCAGGCCGTCTCGGCCAAGGCCCCGGCCGACGCGCCGCCGGCCGACCCCGGCGCCCGCGTGGTGGTCGAAACCGATGTCGTGCGCGCCGAGATCGCCCTGCAAGGGGGGCAGCTTCGGCGCCTGGAGCTGAAGGGCTACGGCGTCTCGGCCGAGCATCCGGAGCAGAACCTGTCACTGCTCGATGACCGCATGGGACGCCTGTTCATTCTGCAGAGCGGGCTGGTGGGCACCGAGTCTGCCCTGGTGACGCACCTCACCGAGTTCAGCACCAAGACGCCACACGTGCGCCTGGCCGACGGCCAGGACGCCGTCGAGCTGGTGCTGACCGCCTCGGTCGATGGCGCCGAAGTGCGCAAGATCTACCGCTTCGAACGCGACCGCTATCTGGCCGAGATTCGCCACGAGGTCACCAACACCGGCGCCGCCGCATTGGACCTGAGCCCGTATGCGCGCTTCCAGCGCACGGCGTTTGCCACCGGCGGCGAGCCCCGGTTCGCCATGACCTTCACTGGCACCGCGTTCTATGAACAGCGCGAAGACGGTGATGGCTACCGTTTCGAGAAGATCAAGCTCGACGACGTTGCCGACGAAGCCTTCGAAAAGCAGCAGACCGGCGGCTGGATCGGCTTTCTGCAGCACTACTTCGTGACCGCCATCATCAACGACCCCGATGCCGTGGCCACGTTTGCAACGCGACCGGCCGCCGACCAGGGTTACTTCGCGCAGTACGTGGGTGCCAGCCGCACTGTCGCGCCGGGCGAGCAGCAGGTGTTCGTCACGCCGTTCTTCGTGGGCCCGAAGCTGCAGGACCGCCTGCCCGACATCGCGCCCGGCATGCAGTTGACCACCGACTACGGCATTCTCACGCCCATCTCCGGCCCCTTGTTCTGGGTGCTCAGCAAGTTCCACGCGCTGACCGGCAACTGGGGCTTTGCGATCATTCTGCTCACGCTGCTGGTCAAGGGCGCGATGTACAAGCTCTCGGAAGCCCAGTACCGGTCGATGGCGAAGATGAAGAAATTCGCGCCGCGCATCGCCGACATTCGTGAGCGCTACAGCGACAATCGCGAAGCGCTGCAGAAAGCGATGATGGACCTCTACAAGAAAGAGGGCTTCAACCCGCTGGCCGGCTGTTGGCCGCTGCTGCTGCAGTTCCCGGTGTTCATTGCGCTGTACTGGGTGCTGCTGGAGTCGGTGGAACTGCGCCAGGCGCCCTTCATCCTGTGGATTGACGACCTTGCGCTGCCCGATCCGTGGTTCGTGCTGCCGGTGCTGTTCGGCATTTCGATGTGGGTGCAGCAGAAGATCTCCGGCCAGCAGATGATGGACCCGACGCAGCAGAAGATCATGATGGTGATGCCGATCATGCTTGCCGCGTTCTTCACCTTTTTCCAGAGCGGCCTGGTGCTCTACTGGCTGACCTCCAACCTCATCGGCATTGCCCAGCAGTGGTACATCACCCGCAAGCTCGAGCGTGAAGATGCGGCCAAGGCAGCGGCGCGCCGCTAACGCGCATCGCCGGTGGTAACCGCCCCGCCGCCGGCCGCCGGCGACACCATCGTGGCGGTGGCGACCGCCGCCGGGCGGGGCGGGGTGGGCATTCTCAGGTTGTCCGGGGCCATGGCCTTCGCGGTGGCCCACGCGCTGACCGGCGCCCCCCTGCCCGCGCCACGGCAGGCCGCCCTGCGCACCTTCCATGATGCCGACGGCGCCGCGCTCGATCAGGGCCTGCTGCTGTGCTTCAGGGCGCCGGCCTCGTTCACCGGCGAAGACGTGGTCGAACTGCAGGGCCACGGCAGCGCCGCCGCGCTCGATGCCCTGCTGCGCGCCGCCTGCGTTCATGGCGCGCGCGTGGCGCGGCCCGGCGAGTTTTCGGAGCGGGCGTTCGTCAACGGCAAACTCGATCTGGCCCAGGCCGAAGCCATCATCGACCTCGTGGACGCCGGCTCGGCACGCGCTGCCAAGGCCGCGTTCCAGTCGCTGGAAGGGCGTTTTTCGACGCGCATCACCGCGTTGGCCGAAGCGCTGGTGGCGGCGCGCGTGTTCATCGAGGGTGCGCTGGATTTCTCTGACCAGGATGTTGACTGGCTGGCCGACGCCGACCTGCACGCCCGTCTGGCCGCGCTGGATGAAGACCTGCAGCACCTGAGCGCCGACGCGCAGCGCGGCCGGGCGCTGCAGCAAGGGTTGACGGTGGTGCTCAGCGGCGCGCCCAACGTCGGCAAATCGACCCTGCTCAACCAGCTGGCCGGCGTCGACGCGGCCATCGTCACCGACGTGCCGGGCACCACCCGCGACCTGCTGCGCGAACATCTGACGCTCGATGGACTGCCGGTCACGCTGATCGACACCGCCGGCCTGCGCGACACCGAAGACGCCATCGAGGCCGAGGGCATTCGCCGCGCCTGGGCCGCCATCGAGCAGGCCGATCTGGTCTGGTTTCTGGTCGACGACCGGCAGGGCATGAGTGCCGACGACGCCGCGCTGCTCACCCGGCTGGGGCCGGACCGCCCCTGCTGGCGGCTGGCCAACAAGGTCGACCTGAGTGGCGGCGTGGTGGGTTGGCGACCGGGCGGTGATCCCCCCACCCTGGGCCTGGCGGCCAAGGCCGGGCAGGGCGTGGCCGATCTGGTCGCCGCCCTGCACCGCCACGCCGGCCTGAACGCCTCGGACGAACCCCTGTTCACCGCGCGCACCCGCCACATCGATGCCCTGCGCCGCGCCGCTGCACACCTGCGTCTGGCGCGCACCCAGCTTGCCGACCAGGCTTTTGCCGAACTGGCGGCCGAAGAGCTGCGACTGGCCCACGACGCGCTGGGCGAAATCACCGGCCGCTTTAGCCAGGAAGACCTGCTGGGTCGCATCTTTGCCGGGTTCTGTATCGGCAAGTAGAAGGCCTTCCAAGCGCGGCCCAACCGATCGCAGTGTGACGAGTCAAAACAACGCCGTGTGAGAAACAGTGCACTGCAGACACCGATGCGTTCGATCTCAGGGTCGCGATTCGGGGTGCATGCGGTGGACATTCAGCACTTCTTGGACCGCCAGAGTGAAGAAGGCCGCACGGGCGCCATTGGCTGGTTCAGCAAGGCCACCGCGTCGCCTGATCCGCAGCGGTGCTGGGCCGCCCGCACCCGGTAGACTCCCGTGCACAACAAAAAGGGAGTGGACGGGGGCGATGCCTTTTCTGGATTGGGTCAATAAAAATCAGGCCAAGGCGGCTGTGGGCGCAGTGCCCACGCACCTGCTCCAGCAAGAAGCCGTCTTCGGCGGCAGCGAGGACACCCCGCCGGAGAATCTGCTGATTCAGGGAGACAACCTGCTGGCGCTGAAGGCGCTGATCCCCGTCTATGCCGGGCGCGTGAAGTGCATCTTCATCGACCCGCCGTACAACACGCAGTCGGCGTTCGAGCACTACGACGACAAGCTGGAGCACAGCCAATGGCTGAGCATGATGTATCCGCGTCTGGTGCTGCTGCGGGAACTGCTGGCTGAGGACGGCAGCATCTGGGTCTCGATTGACGACAACGAAGCGCACTACCTCAAGGTGCTGATGGACGAGGTGTTCGGGCGCGCGAATTTTGTAACGACGGTGATATGGGAGAAGGCTGATTCGCCGCGAAACTCCGCCCGTCAGTTTTCTTCGGACCACGACTTCATTTTTGTCTACGCGCGTCATCCCGACTGGACGCCAATCAAGCTGGCTCGCACAGCAGAGTCCGACGCCATTTACTCAAACCCTGACAATGACCAGCGCGGTGTTTGGCTTCCGGGAGACCCGTATGCCAACAAGCCTTACTCTAGGGGCCAGTACAGCGTTGCCGGACCAACCGGACGGATTTTTTCCCCGCCACCTGGCCGCTACTGGCGTATATCGGAGGAAAAGCTGCGCACATTGGACGCGGACGGACGTATCTGGTGGGGGCCAAGCGGTGATGCGCGGCCAAGCATCAAAAGATACTTATCTGAGGTCAGCGACTTGGTGCCTCGCACCCTCTGGCACAAAGACGCAGTGGGAAGCAATCGAACGTCAAAGAATGAGATGCGCGCTTTGTTCCCCGGTCAAGAGTCGTTCGGCACGCCAAAGCCAGAACGGCTTTTGCAGCGCGCACTGCATATCGCCACCAACCCCGGCGACCTCGTACTAGATTCCTTCCTGGGCTCCGGCACAACCGCCGCCGTGGCACACAAGATGGGCCGTCGCTACATCGGCATCGAGATGGGCGAACACGCGCGCACGCACTGCGTATTTCGCCTCCAGAAGGTCATCGACGGCGAGCAGGGCGGCATCAGCGAGGCGGTGGGCTGGAAGGGCGGCGGCGGCTTCCGTTTCTGCACGCTCGGGCAAACCGCCTTTGATGCCGATGGCCGCATCAACCCCGAAGTGCGCTTCGGCACGCTGGCCGCGTTTATCTGGCACTACGAGACCGCGACACCCGCAGCCAATGCCTTGAACAAGCCGCTGCTGGGACTGCATAACGGTGCGGCCTATTACCTGCTCTACAACGGCATCCTGGGTGACAGGCGCCCGCAGGGCGGCAATGTGCTGACGCACGCGGTGTTGCAGATGCTCAACGAGCAATACCCGCACGACGGCCCCAAGGTGATCTACGGCGAAACCACGCGCCTGGGCGATGCCAAGCTGGCGGCGGAGGGCGTGACCTTCAGGCAGATTCCCTATGACATCAAGAGCCGGTGATGCCATGAACGAACCGGGGCCGCCGAAGGGCGAGGTGCTGCTGTACCAGACCGACGATGGCCGGACGCGCGTGGAGTGCCGCTTTGAGGGCGAGACCCTGTGGCTGACCCAGGCGCAGATGGCAGCGTTATTCCAAGTCACGGTACCGACCATCAACGAGCATCTGAAAGGCATCGTGGCGGAGGGTGAGTTGCAAGCTGAACGAACTATTCGGCGTTTCCGAACAGTTCGCGTGGAGGGCACGCGGCAGGTCACGCGAGACCTTGAGCACTATGCCTTGGATGCCGTTCTGGCCGTGGGCTTCCGGGTGCGCTCATCACGCGGCACGACCTTTCGCCAGTGGGCCATTGAGCAGTTGCGGGAGTACGTGGTCAAGGGCTTCGCCATGGACGACGTGCGCCTCAAGCAGGGTGGCGGGGGCGTCTATTTTGATGAGTTGCTGGCGCGCATCCGTGACATCCGCTCATCGGAGAAGATGTTCTGGCGCAAGGTGCTGGACATCTACGCCACCAGTATTGACTACGACCCGCGCGCGGAAGCCTCGCAGGCGTTCTTTGCCGCCGTGCAGAACAAGATGCACTGGGCCGTGCACGGACAGACCGCCGCAGAGGTGATTTACCGCCGCGCCGACGCCAGCAAACCCATGATGGGTCTGACCAGCACCAGCGGCACGCGCATCAAGCGGCAGGATGCCGGTGTCGCCAAAAACTATCTGTCTGCCGATGAGCTGGACGCGCTCAATCGCATCGTGACCCTGTATCTGGAGTTTGCCGAGTTGCAGGCCATGCGCGGCAAGGCGATGACGATGAAGGGTTGGATTGCCAAGCTGGACGAGTTTCTGCGCATCTCGGATCACGAGATTCTGACGCACGCCGGGCGCATCTCGCAGGACATGGCACAGGGCAAGGCAGAGGCCGAGTTCGCCAAGTTCCAAGCGCAGCAAGCGGCCTTGGAAAGCCGCGTAGAGCGAGATTTTGAGCAGGCCATCCAGTTGCTGCCGAAACCCGGCCCGAAATCTCGCGCCGCCAAGAAGAAACCCACATGAGCGCATTCACCCTCAAGCAGTACCAGCAAGACGCGCTGACCGCGCTGGAAGCCTTTCTGCACGACAGCCGCAAGATGATGCTGGCCGATGCCTTCAAGGCCGCGCTGGCGAGTCAAGGCCGCGCCGACCCCTACCAGCCGCTGTTTGGCGAGGTGCCCAGCATCTGCCTGCGCGTGCCGACGGGCGGCGGCAAGACGCTGCTGGCCGCCCACGCTGTTGCGCTGGCGGGCAGGGCGGTTTTGGACACGGACGCGCCGGTTGCGTTGTGGCTGACGCCGTCGGATGCCATCCGCACCCAAACGCTGGAGGGCTTGAGCAACGCGCATCATCCCTACCGCAAGGCGCTGGGCCAGCACTTTGGCGACCGGGTGCGGGTGTGCGACCTGGAGAGCTTGCAGACCATCAGCGCACAGGACGTGGGCAAGTCGTGCGTCGTGGTGGTCGCGAGCGTTCAGGCGTTTAACGTAAGCGATACCGCCAAGCGGTCGGTTTACTCGTTCTTTGAGGAGCTGGCACCGCATTTCGCAGACCTGCCCGCGAACGCCAGCGAGGGGCTGGAAAAGGTGACGGCCGAGGACTTGCAGAATCAGCCCTTCCTGACGTCTGCCGACATTGGCCGCGTGAAATACTCGATTGCCAATTGGCTTCACCTGAGTAGGCCAGTGCTCATTGTTGATGAGGCGCAGAATTTTCGAACGCCTCGCTATTTCAAGTCCGTATCACGCCTCAACCCTAGTTGCGTCGTGGAACTCACTGCCACACCCGTGTCCGGCAACAACGTGCTGCACCACGTGTCTGCCGCGGAGCTGAAAGCGGAGGAGATGATCAAGCTGCCCATCGTGCTGGCCGAGCACCCGGACGGCTGGCGAGCCTGCCTGCGGGATGCGCTGCTGACGCGCACGAACCTGGAGGCGGTGGCGCAGAACGAGCCGGACTACGTGCGCCCCATCGTGCTGATCCAAGCCGAGCCGAAGGGCGGCGAGGCCACCGTCGATGTCGTTCGCCAGCACCTGCTGGAGGAGCTGAATATCTCGGAGGACCAGATCAAGGTCGCCACGGGTACGCAGAAGGAACTCGACGGGGTAGACCTATTCGACCCCGCCTGCCCGGTGCGCTACGTCATCACGGTGGAGGCATTGAAGGAGGGCTGGGACTGTTCGTTTGCCTATGTGCTGGCGTCCCTGCAATCGGTGAAGTCGGCCAAGGACGTGGAGCAGTTGCTGGGCCGAGTGCTGCGAATGCCGTATGCGAAGTCCCGCCAGCAGGAGCCGCTGAACAAGGCGTACGCGCATATCGTGGCCGCTAACTTTGCCGAGGCGGCATCGAACCTCAAGGACCGTATGGTCCAGAACATGGGCTTTGAGCCGCTGGAGGCCAGCGCCGTCCTGCTACCCGCGCAGCAGCCACTGGGCCTGACGGGTGGCGTTGCCGTGGCGCCGTCGCGGCTGCCGGATTGCCATATCCAGCTTGATCAGGTGCCCGATACCCAGCACTGGCCTGAGGACGTGAAGCAGGTGGTGGACATCCGCCCGACCTCGCAGGGCGCCACGGTGCTGGTCAAGGGCAACGTGGACGCCGATACGCTCAAGCAGGCCGAAACCTTCATCACGCAGGCCGTCCCTGCCAAGCAACGGGAATCGGTGCAGCAACAGTTTGCCGCGCACCACGCGCTTCGGCGTGCCTTGCAGGCGCCCGCACAACTCGGTGCCAGTTTTGCGCCGATCCCGCAGCTCTGCCTGAATCTTGAAGGTTATCTGGAGGTGGTCGAGCGGGAGACGCTTAGCAATCTCGGCGAGTGGAACTTGCTTGACAGCCCCGTTGCCCTGCCAGGCTTTGCCATCCATGAGTCGGTCAACTCATTTGAGATCGACGTGAATGGCGAGCGTGTGAAGTACCGGCATATCGACGCGCAGCAACTGAACCTCAATGCCATCGGTACCACGGTCAGCGAACAGGATTTGGTGCGATGGCTGGACGGGCAGACCCGCAAGCCTTACCTCATGCAAGCGCAGTTGCAGGCGTATCTGGTGAAGATGGTGACGCACCTGACCAAGGAGCGCGGCTTCACGCTGACCGCGCTGGTTCGGGCTCGGCACCTGCTGGCGCAGGCCATTGGGGAGGCGATTGTCCGACTGCGGCAGGCAGCGATTGCCAAGGGTTTCGGCAGTCAGCTCCCGCTGATGGTGCTGGCACCGCCTGAGCAGCACGCGATGTGCAGCTTCCGCTTCCAGCCCGGCCAATACCCGGCGCGGAACGTCTACCAGGGCAGCTATGAGTTCTCCAAGCACTTCTATCCGGTCATCCACGACCTGAGGGAAAAGACGGCCGGCGGCCAGCGGGCCGAGGAGTTCGTTTGCGCTCAGGCGCTCGATGCGCACCCCAAGGTCAAGCACTGGGTGCGGAATATCGAGCGGCAGGAGAAGTTCAGCTTCTGGCTGCCCACGGCCACGGATTACTTCTACCCCGACTTTGTGGCCGAACTGACCGATGGCCGCTTGCTGGCGGTGGAATACAAGGGTGAGGTCTACGCCAGCAACGACGACTCGCGCGAGAAGAAGCAAGTCGGCGACCGGTGGGAAAAGTCCAGCGGAGGGCAGTGCCTATTCCTTTTCGCCGTCGCCGATGACAACGGGCGCACGGTCAGTCAGCAAATTGCGGACAAGATCGGATGACGGGCGACCAGACGAGACCCTATAGACCTTCGTGAACGGTCACTTGCAGCGGGAGTCGTCCGAAATTGAGTGGGTGCGGCTCCTTTGGTTCTACAAGCGGTGGGCCAACGACAATCGGCTGTTCCCGCGAACAGCGATTGCGGTCGGGACGGAGGACATGCGCTTCGCAACCGCTGGTCTGATGCGAGCCCATTGGAGCGATGCGTCGCCGATCCGCCGGGTTATTCGAGAGACATTCGAGGCCGCAGGCTTTCCGTACTCCAACCCGCATGCGATCCGGCAGACGTTGGTGATGCCGGGCGAGAAGGTCTGCCGTACCCCATGTCGTCGTGCTGACGACCATCTACAGCTACGGCGAGGTTTCGCGGGGACGGCAGGCGGAGATCATCCGCTCGCTCGCGGCCAGCGATGGGGTGAAGGCGGTAACCGTCGAAGACCAGTGGTTCCGATTGAGCGCGTCGAGCCCGGGTGACCGGGATCATTTTTCAGGGTTTGCGCACAAATCTGTGCCCACGACGCTCGGCGTGTCGCAGCTGTATTTGGTAAGACAGCCACAGAGACATGTTTCGAGCTTCTGTATCGTTCGCCATGAACTTTCTTGCCCACCTCTGGCTGGCCGAACGCACCGGCACCTCGCTGGCCGGCGCGGTGCTGGGGGATGTCGTGCGCGGCGCCGATCTGTCGGCCTATCCGCCGGCGCTGGCGCTGGGCATTCAACTGCATCGGCGGGTGGATGCCACCACCGACCGGCATCCGGCCTTGCACCCGCTGCGGGCGCGCTTTGCGCCCGGCAGGCGTCGCTATGCGGGCATCGTGCTCGACCTGGTGACCGACCATGTGCTGGCCCGCGACTGGCGGGCGCTTGAAACCGAACCGCTGACCGCGTTCTGCGCCCGCGCCGGGCAGGCCATCGCCGAGGCCGCTCCGTGGTTTCTGCAGGCCGGCGGACGCCGCACCACGGCCGGGGACTTCACCCGGTTGCTGCTTTCGTACCGCGATCCCGCCGGGATCGACCTGGCCCTGCAGCGGGTGGCGTCGCGCCTGCGACAGCCTGCGCTGCTGCTCGACGCCGCCCGCGACTGGCAGGCCCTGATGCCCGCCCTGAGCCCGGTGGTGCCAGGGCTGCTGCGCGATATCGAGGCGCAGTTGCAGGCCGTGATGCCGGTCGCGACGCAGGCCTGATGGCGGCCCTTGCCGAACCGCGTGGGTGGGCATCGACAGGCGGGCCCGATCTGGGGATGATCAGGCCGGCAATCCGCCCCCCGAGTCATCACTCATGCCGCTGAGGACCGCACCGGAATGACCGCCCGCCTCGCCGCCGATCTGGTGCTGGTGATCCACCTCGCGTTCATCGTCTGGGCCGTGTTCGGCGGGCTGGCGGTGCTGTGGCGGGGCGGGATGCTGTGGGCGCATCTGCCGGCGCTGGCGTGGGGGGTGTGGATTGAACTCACGCATGGCATCTGCCCGCTGACGCCGCTGGAGAATCATTTTCGGGCGGTGGCGGGGCAGTCCGGTTACGACGGCGGCTTCATCGAACATTACCTGTGGCCGCTGATCTACCCGGCCGGGCTGACGCCCGCGCACCAGCTTGGGCTGGCGTGCGCGCTGCTGCTGATCAATGGCCTGATCTACGGGGTCGTCGGATGGCGGTGGCGGCGGCGTCAGCGACGGTATGATTAAGCCCGGTTTCGTTGACGTGACCCCGCCATGACCCAGCCGTTCCGCTTTTGCCCGCAATGTGCGATGCCTCTGGAATTGTCGTTCCAGGGCGATCGTGACCGTCTCGCCTGCCCCGCCCCTCGCTGCGGCTTTGTGCACTGGGACAACCCGACGCCGGTGGTCGCGGCCATCGTCGAGCACGAGGGACAGATCATTCTGGCGCGCAACGCGGCGTGGCCCAGTGCGTTCTACGCGCTGATCACCGGATTTCTGGAACGGGGCGAAACCCCTGAAGACGGCGTGCAGCGCGAAGTCGAAGAAGAGCTGGGGCTGACGCCGCAGGCCGCACATTTTGTGGGCCTCTACGAATTTCACCGGATGAACCAGCTGATCATCGCCTACCACGTGCCCGCCACCGGCAACGTGCGCCTGAACGAGGAGCTGGCGGACTGGAAGCACGTGCCCTTTGACGGCATTCACTACTGGCCCGCCGGCACCGGCTACGCCCTGCGCGACTGGGCCGAGGCGCGCGGCTACGGCGCCACGCGCATGGAGCTGCCGACCCGGATGCAGGCCCCGCAGGCCGGCGAGACCGCGCAGTCATGAGCCGCCTCGCGCCATGGGCGTCGTTGCCGCAGATTGGCCTGGGTCCGGGTTCGGGCCTGCGGGTGCTCTTGGCGACCGCTGCGCTGCTGCTCAGCGCCTGCGCCAATGGCCAGTGGCCGTGGAGCACGAGCGAAGCCGAAAAGGCCGAGCAGATGAGCGAAGACGCAAAGCCCGGCAGGGTCACCGACTTGGATGGCTTCGCCGCGTTCATCGCGCTGCGGCCCACGCCCGAACAGTTCCGCACCCGCTATCCCGACGTGCAACTGGTCATGCCCGGCGACATCACCACCAAGGAATTGCGCTTCGACAACAGCCGCTTCTTTGCCGAAATCGATGACAGCGGCCTGATCACCGGTGGGCGCTTTCAGTAAGCCAGGGGCGGCCCGGGCCTGATGGCACGCGATGCCGGCCACGCCTTCGACACCGCTGCGGCGCGCCGCAAGGTGCTCACGGTGATTGCCCGCATTCCCAGAGGCTGCGTGGCCAGCTATGGGCAGGTCGCGTTCGAGGCAGGCTTTCCGGGGCGGGCGCGCTGGGTGGGGCGCGTGCTCTCCGAGGGGCTGACGCTGCACCAAGGCTGGCACCGGGTGCTGCGCAACGACGGCCTGCTGGGCCTGCCCAAGGCCAGCCCCGCGCACGTGGAGCAGCGGGCGCTGCTGGTGGCCGAGGGGCACGTGTTCCGCAACGACCGGATCGACATTGCGGCGCACCGCTGGCGACCGCGCAGCGACGCGCCGCTGGTGGATTGACCCGGCTGTCGCCGGGCCCTACCAGATGCTGACCCGCGCCTCGGGCGGCAGGTAAAGCGGCGCGTCCTCGTCGATGTCGAAGGCCGGATACCAGGCGTCGATGTTGCGCACCACGCCGTTGGTGCGGTAGACGTCCGGGGCGTGCGGACCGGTCTTGAGGCGGGTGATCATTTCCTCGTCTCGGAAGTTGCGCGCCCAGACCTGCGCCCAGCCGATGAACAGCCGCTGCTCGGCGGTGTAGCCATCGATGATGGGCGGCGGCAGCTTGCCGGCCGACAGCAGGTAGGCCTTGCGGGCAATCGACAGACCGCCCAGGTCGCCGATGTTCTCGCCCAGTGCCAGTGCGCCATTGACGCAGTGGCCTTCGAGCGGGCAATAGGCGTTGTACTGCTCGACCAGCCTTGCGGTGAGCGCCTCGAAGGCCTTGCGGTCTTCATCGGTCCACCAGTTTTTGAGGTTGCCGTCGCCGTCGTACTTGGAGCCTTGGTCGTCGAAGCCATGACCGATTTCGTGGCCGATGACCCCACCGATGGCGCCAAAGTTGATGGCGTCTTCGGCATACATGTCAAAGAACGGCGGCTGCAGGATGGCCGCGGGAAAGACGATCTCGTTCATCGTCGGGCTGTAATAGGCATTGACGGTCTGCGGCGTCATGAACCATTCGTCGCGGTCCACGGGCTGGCCGATCTTGTCCCGTTCGCGCCGGGATTCGAATGCGGCCGCCCGGCGCAGGTTGCCCACCAGGTCGCCCTCTTCGACCTGCAGCGCGCCATAGTCGCGCCAGCGGTCGGGGTAGCCGATCTTGGTGTTGAACTTGCCGAGTTTTTCGAGGGCCTTGAGCTTGGTGCGCTCGCCCATCCAGTCCAGTTGCTTGATGCTTTGCGCGTAGGCCTGGGTGAGGTAGGAGACCATGCGCTCCATGCGCGCCTTGGCCTCGGGCGGGAAGTGCTTTTCAACATAGCGCTTGCCCAGCGCCTCGCCCAGCGCCGCCTCGACTGCCGAGACGGCACGCTTCCAGCGCGGCCGGTTTTCGCTGACGCCGCGCAGGGTGCGCGCGTAAAAATCGAAATGGGCCTCGACCAGATCCTTGGACAGGCTTGGCGCGAACTCGCGCATCACCCCGAGCTTCAGATAGTGCTGCACGGTGGACCATTCGCTGTCGCCCAGCGCGGCGGCGAGTTCGGTGATGGCCTCGGGCTGCATGACGATCAGGGCGTCGTTGCCGTCCAGGCCGGCGGCCGTGAGCGTCGCGCGCAGGTCGAAATCGCCGGTGAGCGTGTTGACGTCGTCAAGGCTGAAGCGGTTGTAGGTGCGCTCACGGTCGCGTGACGCGACGCGCGTCCAGTGCGCCTTGGCGAGCCGGGTTTCCAGCGCCATTACCGCATCGGCGGCGGCCGTCGCTGCGGCGGCGTCGTCGCCTTCGATGGCGTCGATGCGGGTCAGCATGTCGGCAAGGTAGTCCACGTAGGCGGCGCGGAGGGTGTCGAAGCGCTCGCCTTCGTCGAGATAGAAGCTGCGGTCGGGCAGGCCGATCTGGTCGCCCTGATGCAGGTAGGCGATGTATTGCGTGGCATTGCGCGCATCCTGGCCCACCCAGAACGACAGGGGCTGCGGCAGGCCTTTGGCCGCCCATTCGCCCAGAAAGGCCGGCAAGGCTTCGGCAGAGGTCAGCCCGTCGATTGCATCGAGCAGGTCCTGCACCGGCGCCAGACCTTTGGCCTCGGCCGTCTGCTCGTCCATGAAGCTGCGGTAGAACGCGGCGAGTTTCTGGTCTTCGGGGTCGTCGTGCTGCTCTTTTTTGGCCAGTTTTTCCAGCAGGGCCCGAATCTGCAGCTCGGCGCGGTCGGCCAGCACGGTGAAGGCGCCGTAGCTGGACCGGTCGGCGGGAATCGGATTTTCGCGCAGCCAGGTGCCGTTGACGTGGCGGTAGAAATCCTCGCCCGGCGCGACGTCGCGGTCGAAATTGACTTCGATGACGCCGGAACGCGGCGGCGGCGGTGGAATGTCGGATCGCTGCTCAGTCGTGCGCAGCTGCGCGTCGCGGTCACAGGCGCTCAGGCCCAGGGTCGCAAGCAGCAACAGGGGCAGCAAAGGCATCAATGGCTTCATGTGGGAGGCAGTTTCGAGTGGGACCTGGGCGCGCCACGGGGCGAACCCAGGCGCGCCTAAATTAGCCGATATTGCTCAGGGACTCGCGCAATGCCGGACTGCCGCCGGTCTGTGGCCGGGAACGGGCAGCCGGGGTGGCTCGCCGACCCTGAACCTTTGGGGCGACCCGATGCCGGTGGCCAGGCGGGGCGCCCTGTGGCCGCGCTCAGGCGGGGGCGTTGCTCGGCAGGGGCTTGAGGCGCGCCCCGGGCCGGCGGCGTTTTGCCGGCTGGGCCTCGGCGGTGAGCTCGGCAATGTACCGGTGCAGAATGGCGGTGGCCTCGGCGCGGCCGTCACCGGCGTGGTCGCGCATGTTGGATCGATAGTAGGCGTGGTTGGTCAGAAAGCGATCGACGTCCGAGGGGGTGAGGCGCTTCAGGTCGGCGCGCATGCCAATGCCCATGCGTTCGATCATGTGCGCGTTCAGACGTTGCTCGAAGGCCTCTTCCGGCGCGGCGAGAACAGGCTTGCCAAAGTGCATGGCTTCGCCAATGAGCTGGTTGCCGGCGGTGGACAGCACCGCCTTGCAGTGCGCCAGATCGTGCAAAAACCATTCATTCGACGGTGCCCGGAAGTCGAGGTTGTCAACCTTGCCCCGGTGCGGTGTGCCATAGATCACCACCGGGCAGTCGAGCAGCCGCAGTGCGCGGTCGATGTGCGCCCGGTACTGATGCTCGCCCTTGTTGAAGTAGCACAGCAGGTAGTCGCCCTCGCGGGCCTTCAGGCGCTTGACCTCGTCGCGCAGCATCGGCCCCACGACCTTGACGCCGGGATAGGCGCCGTCGGCCGGGTAGAAACTGGCGATGAGAATGCGCTCTGGGATGCCCATGAGCCGTCGATAGCCGATGGCATCGCGCATGCCCGCCAGCCACAGGTCGGGCGGAAAATGCGGCTTGCAGTAGGCAATGATGCCGACATGGTCAAAGCTGATGCGCGGCAGCTTCAACTTCTGGGCGACCCGGTGCGTCCAGGCTTCGGAGTCACTGATCACGACCTGGATGTCGCGGCTGCGAAACTCGCGCTCCACCTGTTCGATGCCATGTCCGCCGAAGAACAGGTCGGCCATGGGCGCGATGTTCTCGCCGATGGTGCGGGGAATTGAATGCCCGCCGCGGCTGTTGTGGCGGTACCCGATGGTGGGAATGCGCACGGTGGGAAACAGGGGCGCCAGCACCTCGTAGGCGTCGCCGCCGGCAAAGACCGTGACTTCGTGTTGGGCGATCAACGAGGGCAGCACGCTCATGGTGCGCATCGCGTGGCCGCGCCCGTACCCCATGACCCCATAGGCAATTCGCATGATCATCACTCCGATTGATCCACTCGCAAGGCTATGGCGCGGGCGTAACGCTGGGGTGACAGCGGGGTGACGGATTGATGACGGTCTGCGGCCCGCCGCGCGGCAGGCGCGCAGCAAAAAGGAGGCCGCAGCCTCCTTTTTGCTGCCACAACCCCGGGTTTCAGAAGGCGACGCGCAGGCCGACCCGGAACCCGTCGTTGTCGATATCACCGCCGTTGTCCGGCTCCAGCGTCAGCATCCGGTACTCGGCGAACAGCCCCACCAGGCCGACACCGATGCGTGCGCCCAGCAGCAGTTCGGTGATGTCGGCATCGTCCAGCCAGCCCAAGCCGGCACGGCCATAGAGGGTGACCAGCGGCAGGTTGGTTTCGAGGCCCACGAAGGCGCCGTAGCCGTCCTGGTTTTCACCGCCCAGGTCAAAGTCGAGATACTGGGCCTCGCCGTAGACGTCGACCAGCGGCGTCAGGCTGGTGCTGTAGCCGCCGCCGATGCGGGTTTCTTCATAATCTGCGCCGCCGTCCAGCTCTTCGTCGAGATATTCGGCACGGGCGAACAGGCCGGTGCCGGGCAGGTTGACCCGACCGCGCAGGCCGAAGCCGTCGCTGTCTTCGGTGTTGCCCCCGGCATCGAACTCGCTGAACGAGGCGAAGCCTTCCACCGAGGCCAGCAGTTCGGCGTTGGCGGCGGCGGGCAGGACGGCCAGAGCGGCCAATGCAATGATCTTTTTCATGAAACTCCCCTTCTCCAATGGGTGGATACCACGCACCTCGATGGTGCGTGGTGAGTCTAGCGCTCTTTCTTGACGGTACGGGTACGCCCTTTCTTGACCAGCCTGGCGTAGTAAAAGCCGTCGTGGTCGCCGCCGGGCGGGATGCGCAGCCCGCAGCGTTCGGCGAGGCCCACCGGGCTGCTGATGGCGCCAGGGCGGCCGTCGGGCGTGGTCATCAAGAATTCGCGAATGACGTCATCGCCCTCGGCGCGCAGCACCGAGCAGGTGGCATACACCAGCACGCCATCGGGTTTCAGGGTGGGCCACAGCCGCCGCAGCAGGCGTGCCTGGGTGTCGCCCAGCGCCTTCAGGTCGGTGTCGCGGCGCAGCCACTTGATGTCGGGGTGGCGGCGAATCACGCCGGTGCCCGAGCAGGGCGCGTCGATCAGAATGCGGTCGAAGGGGGTGCCGTCCCACCAGCGACGCACGTCGGCGGCGTCGCTGAGCAGCAGTTCGGCGTTCAGGCCCAGGCGGCGCAGGCCGTGCTGCACCTTGCCCAGCCGCGCCGGGTCGAGGTCGATGGCGACCACGGTGACGTCGGCACGCTCCAGCATGTGCGCGGTCTTGCCGCCGGGGGCGCTGCAGGCGTCGAGCACGCGCATGCCCGGGGCCAGGTCCAGCAGTTCGACGGCAAGTTGAGCCGAGGCGTCCTGCACCGACAGGCGACCTTCGTTGAACCCCGGCAGCACGCGCACGTCGGCAGGCTGGTCGAGGACGATGGCGTCTGGCAGGCCGACGACCGCCCGCCCCGGATGACCCGCCGCCGCGAGCTGTTCGAGCGCCGCGTCGCGGCTCAGTTTGCGGGCGTTCACCCGCAGGGTCATAGGCCCCTGCTGGTTGCCGGCGGCGAGTACGGCATTGGCCTGCGCGCCCCAGTCCCGCGTGATGTCGCGCACCATCCAGTGCGGATGAGAGTGCTGAACGACGGGATCGTCCGGCAGGGCCGCCACCAGCGCCGGGTGTTCACGCTGCACCCGGCGCAGGATGGCATTGACCAGCCCCCGCACACCCGACAGGTCGAGCAGCGCGCAGGCGTTCACCGTTTCGTTGAGCGCCGCGTGGTCGGCGGTGTCCATGTCGAGCAGCTGGTAGATGCCGCTCAGCAACAGCGCCTGCAGCGGGGTTCCAGGCTGCGCCGGCTTGGCCATCAGCGGCGTCAGCAGGGCCTCAAGCCGGGTGCGATGGCGCAGCACGCCGTAGACCAGCGCCCGGGCGAAAGGGTCGGCATCGTGCGGCAGGGCGTCGTCCAGGCTGCGGCCGTTGAACACGGCCACCAGGGTCTCGACGGCGATGGCGCGCGATCGCGCCGGGGTGCTGGTGTAGGCCATAGGCGCGCATGGTAGCCGGGTCCACGAAAAAGGCCCCGCCAGAGCGGGGCCTTGAGGTGCAGCGTTGGCGGTCAGTCGGCCGTTACTTCGATCACGTCGATCTGGTAGATCGAGGTGGTGCCGCTGACTTCGCTGCCCACCACCAGCAGGGGCATGCCGTTGGGGCTGTCGGCCGCTGCGATGAAGGCCAGCCCTTCGGGGCCGAGGTCGCCGCTGGTGGGGTCGGTTTCGGGGTCCTTGGTGAAGTCGCGATTGTTGACGTACTGAACGAACGCCGCCGACTGCGGATTGGTGATGTCATAGACCATGATGCCGCTGATGCGCTCCAGGCCAATGAACGCGAAGGTGCGACCGGCGAGGGTGCCGATGGCAATGCCCTCAGGCTCCGGACCCTTGGCATCACTGCGGCCTTCGGGACTGTTGCTGTCGTGGCTGGCGTTGAAATTGTTGGGGAAGCGTTGGGCGGTGATGCGCTCAAGGTCGGCGCCGCTGTCATAGACCTGTTGACCGTCGGCCGACCAGATCGAGAACGAGCGGCCGCCCAGCACATAGAGCTCGTCAAAGTCACTGTCACCGTCGATGTCGCCCATCGTGGTGGTGGCCTCAAGCCGGCCGATGGCGCCGTCTGCCTGCAGCTCGGCAGCGTTCGGGAAGCGGGTGGCATCCAGGGTCATGTCCTTGATGCGCAGCGTTTCCTCGACCTGCAGAAAATCATTGCGGTCGTCGCCTTCGTTGGCCGTCACGTAAAAGGTTTGGCCGTTGAAGTGGTAGCTGGCCATGCCGTCGGGCTGATACATGCCCAGCACCGGCCAGTTGCGGATATTGATCTGCGGGAAGTCTCTGGGGTCGCGATCGCTGGCGTCCAGTTCGTTGCCAATGGCGCTGTGACGCTTGTAGCCGTAGGGCCGTATGGCGGTGATCACCGGGTTGGCAAGGTCTGAGAAATCCAGCACCGCGTGGGCATTGGCTTCCTGCAGGTTGACCCAGGCGGTGGGGCCGTCCACCGCCTCGGCGATGTACTCGGGCTCCATGTCCTGGGCCACCGAGGCGCCCGGACCGTAGATGCGGATGCCCTGCGCGCGCAGGGCGTCGGCCTGGCTGTTGAAGGCCTCGAAGCCGGCAGTGGCCACCGGCGGATTGGTAAAGCCGCCGCGCACGTCGATCACGCTGACCGAGCCGACCGGATCAACCGAGTCGGGGTTGCCGTAGCCGTTGGACTCGCCTTCGTTGGCGACCAGCACGGCGGTGCCGTCGCGGGTGAAGGTCAGCATGTCGGGCAGGGCGCCCACGGTCGCTTCGCCCAGCTTGTCCAGGGTGTCGGTGTCGTAAAAGACCACTTTGCCGGGATCGGTTTTTTCGTTCGCCTCGATGGCCACGGCGGCGACGCCCCCGAAGACGGCAACGCTGTTGGCACCGCCGCCTTCGGCGGTGGCGTCGATGTTCTGCACGCGCTGCGGGTTGGCGGGATTGCTGATGTCGAGCACATCCACCGTCACGGCCGCGGCATTGACCACGAACAAGCGGCGGGTGACCGGATCGAAGGCCACGATCTCGGCCGCCGCGGTGTCGAAAATCTGAGTGGCGTAATCCAGGGCCGGGTCCTGAAAGCTGCCGATGCGCCGCAGGTCCAGCAGCGTGTCACCAGCACCCGGTGCGCCCGGGGCCCCTGCTGCGCCGGGGGCGCCGGCAGGACCGGGTGCGCCATCGCCGGCCGGTCCCTGCGGCCCCTGCGGACCCTGGGCGCCCATCGCGCCGTCGTCGCCGTCACAGGCGGCCAGTCCCAGCGCCAGCATCACGGCGGGCAATGCCCACCGCAGGTTGGTGGTGCGTGTCATCTCAAATCTCCCTTGGGGTTGTCGTAACCCCTGACAGTAGGAAATCTGGGTGACGCGCCGGTGACGTGTCAGTGACGGTCCGGTGACACCTTCGTGGCGGCTTCGATTCTGGCGCACTCGGCACGCCAGGCCGCCATCTCGTCGGCATAGTCCATCAGCACGCAGGTCGCGCAGCCGCCGGCGCAGCAGTCGGGCATCTCAGGCTTGGGCGGCAGTTCGGGCCCCTTGGGCGGCTTGGCTTGGGTGTCGTCGCTCATGTCAAGGCTCCTGAGGCGGGCGCTCGGGGGTTCTGCTGCGCGGTTTGCGGCGTGCCGCCCGGCCATTGCCAGCGGCGCACGCACAGGGCGCCGTCACCGGTGGCGATGCGCAGGCCGCGCGTGTCGACCGACAGCACCGTTCCGGGCGCGGCGCACTGCACGCTGGCTTCGGCGACGGCGTCCCACAGCCGGAGGCGCTCGTCGCCGCTCATCGCCCAGCACACCGGCACCGGATTGAAGGCGCGGATGCGGCGGGCCAGCTGTGCGGCCGGCAGGCTGAAATCGACGCGCGCCTCGTCCTTGCTCAGCTTGGCGGCATAGGTGGCGCCATCCGCCGGCTGCGGGGTGCGCGCCAGTGTGCCGCTGGCCAGTGCGGCCAGGGCCTCGCAGATGGCGGTGCCGCCGAGGTGGGCGAGGGCGTCGTGCAGACCGGCGCCGGTGGTGTGGTCGTCGATGGGCACGGCGCGGGTGAGGCACATCGGGCCGGTGTCGAGGCCGGCGTCCATTTGCATGATGGTGATGCCGGTTTCGGCGTCACCGGCCTCGATGGCGCGCTGGATCGGCGCCGCGCCGCGCCAGCGCGGCAGCAGCGAGGCGTGGATGTTGAGGCAGCCGTGGGTCGGGATGTCGAGCGCGGCCTGCGGCAGGATCAGCCCGTAGGCGACCACCACCATGACCTCGACCTGCGCGGCGTGCAGCGCCTGTTGCGCCGCCTCACGAAAGCGCTCGGGCTTGTGCACGGTGAGGCCCAGTTGCGTGGCGTGCTCGGCCACCGGTGAGGCGCTGAGCTTGCGGCCGCGGCCGGCGGGGCGATCGGGCTGGGTGAACACCGCCGCAATGTCGTGCCCCGCCGCATGCAGCGCCGCCAGCGCCGCCACCGAGAAGACCGGCGTGCCGGCAAACGCGATCCTCATTCGGCCATCTTTTCGGCTTTCTTCAGCTTTTTGAGGATGCGTTCGCGCTTCAGCGAGCTGAGATAGTCGATGTAGAGCTTGCCGTCGAGATGGTCGATTTCGTGCTGGATGGCCTGGGCCAGCAGGCCTTCGGCGTCCAGCTCGAATGGCGTGCCGTCACGGTCCAGCGCCTTCAGGTGCAGGTGATTGAAGCGCTCAACCTTGTCGAGCGCGCCAGGCACCGACAGGCAGCCCTCTTCCATCACCTTGCGGTCTGTGGAGTCGGTGATTTCGGGATTGATGAGGACCATCGGCCGGGTGTCACCGTCGGCCAGGTCCATCACCGCCACGCGCAGGTCCACGCCAATCTGGTTGGCGGCCAGCCCGATGCCCGGCGCGTCGTACATGGTGTCGAACATGTCGTCGATGAGCCGATGCAAGGCAGTGTCGAAGGTGACGACCGGTTTGGCCTTGATGCGGAGTCGGGGATCGGGGTGGTGCAAGATAGGTCGGATGGCCATGGGCGCTCCTGCGAAACGGCTGTGACAAGGGGGGTTAAACCTTTGCCACATCAGGGATTCATGCCAGAATCGATTATCGACTCCGGGGAGTAATTACGATGTCGCAGTATACCGGCACCCTCGCCCGGACCTTGCTGGTTGCGGGTGTCGCGACCAGCCTCGTCGCCTGCGCGGCCACCGCGCCCCAGACCACGCGTGTCGAGCCGGCGCCGGCGCCAGCCCCCCTGTCGCAATCCGCATTGCCGTCGCCATCGCCCGCGGCGCCTCTGGAGGCGGCGCCCGTGCAACCGGCGCCGGTGGCGTTTCGCGCGTCCGCGCCGTTGCAGTACGTGGTGCAGCCGGGCGACACGCTGTGGGGCATCGCCAGCCGGTTTCTGGCCCAGCCTTGGCAGTGGCCCGAGGTCTGGTTCGTGAACGAGCAGGTGGCCAATCCGCACCTGATCTATCCGGGCGATGTGCTGATGCTGCGGGTGATCAACGGCCGTCAGCAGATTGTGCGCGACGCCACGCCGGCGCTGCGGGTGTTGCGGCTGGGGCCCCAGGTGCGCGAAAGCGCGCTTGACGACGCCATTCCGGCGATTCCCCTGGAGGCGATTCAGGATTTTCTGCGCAACCCGCGCATGGTCGGCGCCGATGAACTGGCGCGCGCGCCCTACATCGTGGCCTTTGCCGACGACCAGCTGATTGCCGGCAGCGGCAGCCCGGCCTTCGTGAAGAACCTGCCGGCCGAGGGCGATTACCGCTGGGCCGTGGTGCGGCCCGACCGCGCCATCACCGACCCTGACACCGACGACATTCTGGGCTACGCCGCCACGCCGGTGGGCGGGCTGGAAGTGCGCGAAATGGACCCGGTGGCCAGCCTGGGCCGCTTGACGCGGTCGGACATGGAAGCCCGTGTCGGCGACCGGCTGGTGCCCATCAACGATGCCCTGTTCGAGGCCCGGTTCGTGCCGCGCGCCCCCGACAATGCCATTGACGGGCAGGTGGTCTGGATTGCCGAAGAACGGCTGCAGGCCATCCAGTACCAGGTGGTGGCCATCAACCGCGGGCAGGCCGCGGGGCTGGCGCCCGGTCATCTGCTGACCGTCAAGCAGCGCAGCCGGGTGGTGAACGATCCGCATGCGCGGGGCACCGTGACCTTGCCGCCGCAGCCGGTCGGCATGGTCATGCTGTTCCGCACCGATGCGCGCCTGTCGTTTGGCCTGGTGCTGGAAGCCACGCGGCCCATCGGCATTCTCGACGCGGTGGTGAACCCGGGCGCCGTCGCCCGGTGACGGGCGGTGCCGTTGCGGCGCGAGACGCGGCACTGACGCTGCTGCGCACGCCCGGACTGGGGCCGGTCACCCTGGCAAAACTCCACGCCCGACTGGGCTCGGCCGAGGCCATTGTCAATGCCCGGCCCGGCGTGTTGCGTGACGCCGGCCTGAGTGAGGCGCGCATCAACGCCCTGCAACAGGCCGATGCCGGCCTGATTGCGCCGGATCTGGCGTGGCTGGCGGCCGGCCCCGACCGCCACATCCTGCTGTGTGACGATGCGCGGTATCCCGAGCGCCTGCGGCAGACGCCGGGCGCGCCGCTGTTGTTGTTCGTGCACGGTGACCCCGACTGGCTGGCGATGCCGCAACTGGCCATCGTGGGCAGTCGTTCGGCGACGCCGCAGGGCGCGCTCAACGCCCGGTCGTTTGCCGAAGCGCTGGCCGCGCGGGGCATCACCATCGTCAGCGGCCTGGCGCTGGGCATCGATGGCGCCGCCCATGAAGGCGCCCTGGCCGCCAAGGGCGGCACCGTGGCGGTGTGCGCCACCGGCCTGGACCGCGTGTACCCCGCCCGGCATCAGGCGCTGGCAAGACAGATTGCCGCCGAGGGCGCGCTGGTTTCGGAGTTTCCGATCGGCACGGTGCCGCAGCAGGGATTCTTTCCGCGTCGCAACCGCGTCATCAGTGCCCTGTCGCTGGGCGTGCTGGTGGTCGAGGCGGCCCGCGAAAGCGGGTCGCTGATCACCGCGCGCTTTGCCATGGAGCAGGGCCGCGAGGTGTTTGCCATTCCCGGCTCCATCCACAATCCGCAGGCGCGCGGCTGCCACGCCTTGATTCGTCAGGGTGCGAAGTTGGTCGAGTCGGTGGACGACATTCTGGAAGAGCTGGCGCCGCAACTCGTCGGCCACCTGCGCGATGCGCCCGCTGTGCCCGACGCGGAGGCCAATGGCGGTGGTGAGGCACTGACGCCAGAGGCCGACGCCCTGCTGGCCGAGCTGGGCGACGAGGCGCTGGAGTTCGACACGCTGCTGGCGCGCAGCGGGGCGTCGGTGGCCACTTTGTCAGCCCAGTTGCTGACCCTGGAACTGTCGGGACGGGTCGTGCAGGGCGCTGACGGGCGTTACCGGGCGCTGCGGGGCACATGACCCACCGTCACGCCGTTGTCATGCGGTCACCGCCTATACTTTGCGCGACATGATTCCGCGTCATCCTGAGAAAAGCCGCAAGCGCAGCCGCGATGCGGCGACCTGCTTGCACGGAATTTGCCTGTTCAGCCCAAGGAGAACGCCATGAAAGAAACCGTCCTCGATGTGCTGATGTATCTGTTCGAGAACTACCAGACCGTGGAGTTCGTTGATCAGGCCAACCACGAGAATCTGCAGGAAGAACTGGTGGCGGCGGGCTTCGAGGCCGAAGAGGTGGGCAACGCCTTCCGCTGGCTCGACGGCCTGACCCAGACCCGGCAGTTGCCCATGGTCTTCGGCCCCGGGGCGGCGCTGCGGGTTTACACGCGCGAAGAAATGCAACGCATTCCCACCGAATGTCGCGGGTTTCTGCTCTATCTCGAGCAACTGGGCATCCTGTCGCCGACCCATCGTGAATGGATCATCGACCGCCTGATGGCGCTGGTCGAAGACATCGATCTTGAGCGGGCCAAATGGGTCTGTCTGCTCGTGCTGATGAGCGATGAGCAGGCGGAAGAGGCCTTCGCCCATGTCGAAGAGATGGTCTATTACGCCGGCGAGTTTCTGCACTGAGACACCGTCATTTCCGGGCGCGCCGCTTTACAGCAGGCGCATTGTCCCGATATAAGCGCCCCCTTTCCTGCGGGCCCGCCCCGCGAGCGCTGTGGTTCGAGCGCCGTTTGTACATGGACAAGCTCTGAATGAGTAAATACCTCGTCGTCGTCGAGTCGCCTGCCAAGGCCAAGACGATCAAGAAGTACCTGGGTCACGACTACGAAGTGCTGGCCTCTTATGGCCACGTGCGCGACCTGGTGCCCAAGGATGGGGCGGTGGACGTCACCAATGCCTTCGCCATGAAGTACCAGGCGATCGAGCGCAACGAGAAACACGTGCGCGCCATCCAGAGCGCGCTGCGCAACGCCGATGGCCTGATTCTGGCAACCGACCCTGACCGCGAAGGGGAGGCCATTTCCTGGCACTTGCTGGAGTTGCTGACCGAACGCAACGCCATGAAGAACAAGACCGTGGAGCGCGTGGTGTTCCACGAGATCACCGAGCGCGCCGTGCGCGAGGCCGTGGCCCACCCGCGGCAGGTCGCCACCGACCTGGTCAATGCCCAGCAGGCGCGCCGCGCGCTGGACTATCTGGTGGGCTTCAACCTGTCGCCGCTGTTGTGGCGCAAGGTGGCACCGGGCCTGTCGGCCGGGCGCGTGCAGAGTCCGGCCCTGCGCCTGATCTGCGAGCGTGAGGAAGAGATCAAGGCGTTCATTCCGCGCGAGTACTGGACGCTGCTGGCCGCCGCCGACAAAGGGGGCAGCGCCTTCACCGCCAAGCTGATCGAGCTGGACGGCCAGAAGGTCGAGCAGTTCACCGTCACCGAAGGGCCGGCCGCCACCGCCGCCCGCGACCGGCTGCTGAAAAGCGCTGCAGGCCAGCTCACCGTGGGCACGGTCGACAAGAAGCAGCGCCGCCGCAATCCGTCGCCGCCGTTCACCACCTCCACCCTGCAGCAGGAGGCCAACCGCAAGCTCGGCTTCACCTCCACCCGCACCATGCGCACCGCCCAGCAGTTGTACGAAGGCATGGACCTGGGCGGCGAGACGGTCGGTCTGATCACCTACATGCGTACCGACTCACTGAGCCTGTCGCAGGACGCGCTTGCCGAGATTCGCCAGACCATCGTCACCGAATACGGTGCAAGCGCCTGCCCGCCCGAGGCGCGCGTATTCAAGACCAAATCGAAGAATGCGCAGGAGGCCCACGAAGCGGTGCGGCCCACCTCGTCGCTGCGCACGCCGAAATCGGTGGCGCGTTTCCTGGGGCCCGACCAGCTCAAGCTCTATGAGCTGATCTGGAAGCGCACCATGGCCTCGCAGATGACCCAGGCCGTGTTCGACACGGTGACCGCCGAGTTGCGTGTGGATGCGCAGAATGCCTTCCGCGCCAACGGATCGGTGCTGGTCGAGCCGGGCTATCTGGCCGTGTACAACGTGTCGCTGGATGTCGGCGAAGAAGCCGAAGACGACGAGAAGCGCCTGCCGCCGCTGGAGCCCGGCGAGCGGGTCACGCTCACCGACATCGCCGCCGACCAGCACTTCACCGAGCCGCCGCCGCGCTTCACCGAAGCCAGCCTGGTGAAGACCCTGGAGGCGTACGACATCGGCCGTCCGTCCACCTACGCCAGCATCATCAGCACCTTGCAGGCGCGTGATTACGTGCGGCTCGACGGCAAGGCCTTCACGCCCACCGACGTGGGCATGATCGTCAACAAGTTTCTCACCGACCACTTCACCCGCTACGTCGATTACCAGTTCACCGCGAATCTGGAAGATGACCTCGACGCCGTGTCGCGCGGCGAGAAGCAGTGGCAGCCGCTGCTCGCGGCCTTCTGGCAGCAGTTCAAGCCCCAGGTCGACGAGAAGATGGAGCTCAAGCGTGAGGAAGTGTCTGAAGCGCGCGTGATCGGGGTCGACCCTGACAGCGGCAAGCCGGTGTCGGCGCGCCTCGGCCGCTACGGGCCGTTCGTGCAGATCGGCACCAAGGACGACGCCGACAAGCCGCGCTTCGCCAGCCTGCGCGCCAACCAGCGCATCGACACCATCACCCTGGATGCGGCCCTGGCGCTGTTCGAGTTGCCGCGCATGCTCGGCAATCTCGAAAACGGCGACGAGGTGGCGGTCAACATCGGCCGCTTCGGGCCGTACGTGCGCTACGGCAGCCAGTTCGTGTCGCTGAAGAAGGACGACGACCCGTACACCGTCGAGCTGCCGCGTGCCCTGGAGCTGATCGAGCAGAAGATTGCCGCCCTGGAGGCCGCCACCCTCGTCAAGTTTGGGGACTCCGGCATCCGCATCATCAAGGGGCGCTTCGGGCCGTACATCACCGACGGCGCGCGCAAGTCGCCCATTCCCCGCGGCAAGGACCCCGAGGGCCTCTCGGTTTTCGAATGCGAGGCGTATCTGGCCGAAGCGGCCGCCGCCAAGAAGACCGGCAAGAAGGGCGCCAAGGGCAAGGCCAAGACCGCCACCGCCAAACCCAAGGCGGAGGCCAAGGCCACGACCCAGAAGCCGGCGGCGAAGAAGAAGACTGCGAAGAAGCCGGCCGCCAAGAAAACCGCGACCAAGAAGCCCGCAGCGAAAAAACCGTCCAAATCTGCGACCGCGTGATGCTGGCCCCGGCCCTGCGCCGCGCGGCGCGGCAGACTCTGGCGGCCGGCCATGTGCTGGCCTATCCCACCGAGGCCGTTTGGGGCCTGGGCTGCGATCCGTTTCGCGAATCCGCGTTGCGGCAGGTGCTGGCCTTGAAGCGGCGCGATCCCGCCAAGGGCCTGATCGTGGTCGCCAGCCATATCGACCAGCTCGACGGGCTGATCATCATTCCCTCGCGGGCCGCCTACCGGCGGGCCCGGCTGAGCTGGCCCGGCCCGAACACCTGGGTGTTTCCGGCCGGGCCGGACGCCTCGCCCTGGCTCACCGGCGCCCACGACACCCTGGCGGTGCGGGTGTCGGCACATCCGGTGGTGCGCGCGCTGTGCGAGGCCTGGGGCGGCCCGCTGGTGTCGACCAGCGCCAATCGCGCGGGGCAACCCCCCGCCATGACGCGCACCCAGGTGCAGTTGCGCTTTGCGGGCCTGCTGGTGGTGCCGGGCGCCCTGGGGCGCTCGGAGCGCCCCACGTCGATCCGCGAGGCCGCGACCGGGCATTATCTTCGGCAGTGATGCAGCGGATGAGAACCACGCCATGAGTCTGCCAGCCGACCCGTTCGTGACCGCCGTCGACGCCTGGCTGCGCGGCCTGCAGAACGCGATCTGTACCGGTGCCGAGCAGTTCGAGAACGCGGCGCGCTTTGTCTCCGACCGTTGGCGCAAGCCGCCCGAGGCCCGCCTGCAGGGTGAGGGCGATACCCGGGTGCTGGAAGGCGGCGCGGTGTTCGAGCGCGCGGGCGTGGCGCGGTCGGTGGTGCGGGGTCCGGCGCTGCCGCCTTCGGCCACCGCGTCGCGTCCCGAGTTGGCGGGTCGGCCGTTCCAGGCCATGGGCGTGTCGGTGGTGCTGCATCCGCGCAACCCTTATGTGCCCACGACGCACTGCAACGTGCGCATGCTCAATGTGGGCGGCGACGGCCTGCCGGCGGTGCGCTGGTTCGGCGGTGGCTTCGACCTGACGCCCTACTACGGCTTCGAAGACGATGCCCGCGCCTGGCACCGGGCCGCGCGTGACGCGGTGGGCGCTGCGCTGTATCCGCGGTTCAAGCGGCAATGCGATGACTATTTCTTCATTCGCCACCGTGACGAACCGCGCGGCATCGGCGGCCTGTTTTTCGACGACTGGGTCGAAGGCGGCGATGCCCAAGCCTTTGCACTCACCCGGCGGGTCGGTGAAGCGTTCTGGGCGGCCTATGCGCCGATCGTCGCGGCGCGCAAGGACACCCCCTACGGCGACCGCGAACGCCACTGGCAGCGGCTGCGCCGTGGCCGCTATGTGGAATTCAATCTGGTCTGGGACCGCGGCACCCTGTTCGGGTTGCAGTCGGGCGGACGCACCGAATCAATCCTCATGTCGATGCCGCCCGAGGTGCAATGGGCCTACGACGCGGTGCCCGAGGCCGGCACCCCCGAAGCCGAACTGCTGGCGCACTTTCTGGTGCCGCGCGACTGGCTGGGCGAAGCCCCCCGATGACATTGACCGAACTTCGGTATCTGGTGAACCTGGACAAGGAGCGCCACTTCGGGCGTGCCGCCGAGCGCTCCTTCGTCAGCCAGCCGACCCTGTCGGTGGCCGTCAAGAAGCTTGAAGACGAACTGGGGGTGGCGCTCTTCGAACGCAATCGCGGCGAAGCGCGACCCACGCCGGTCGGGGCCCGCATCATCGAGCAGGCGCGCCGGGTGTTGACCGAGGCGCGACGCATCGAAGACATCGCCAACCAGGGCGGCGATGCGCTGTCCGGGCCGCTGCGCCTGGGCGCGATCTACACCGTGGGGCCGTACATGCTGCCGCAGCTGGTGCCGGCGCTGCGCAAATCGGCGCCGAACATGCCGCTGGTCATCGAAGAGAACTACACCAGCGTGCTGCTGGACCAGTTGCGTGACAGCGAGGTCGATGTGGCGCTCATTGCCCTGCCGATGGACGTCGCGGGCCTGAACGCCTGGCCGGTGTATGACGAGTCGTTCGTGGTCATGATGCCGCCCGATCATGTGTTGGCCGACGAAGTGGAAATCCCGGCGGCACAACTGGCCTACCACCCGCTGCTGCTGCTGGGGCCCGGGCATTGCTTCCGTGAACAGGTGATCGAAGCCTGCCCGAAATGTGTCGATCCGGACGCTGACGGCCCCCGCCCCCAGACCGGCAGCTCACTGGAAACCATTCGCCACATGGTCGTCAGCGGTCTTGGCATCACGGTGCTGCCCGAAGCATCGGTGAAGAACCGGCCGGATGACGGCGGTCTGGTCGCCCGGCCGTTCAAACCGCCGGCGCCGCAACGGCAGATCGCGCTGGTGTGGCGCAAGACCTTTCCCCGCTTCAAGGCGATTGCCCTGCTGCGCGACACGCTGCTGGGCTGCAACATTCACGGGGTGCGCTTTCTGCCGGATGCACCGGTACAAAGCGCCTGACCGGCCGCGTCGCGGCGCCGTCCTGAACCGCAGAGACGCTAAGGCTGCACGCCGAGCGCCTGCACCGACTGGATGTTCAGGTAGCTGTCGACCGGCAGGCCGCGTGCCTGCTGGAAGCGGTTGAGCGCGGCCACGGTGCGGCGACCGATGACGCCGTCGATCGGGCCGGGGTCAAAGCCCTGCGCCTTGAGTGCGCGCTGCACCCGCTGCACCAGGCCCGGCGTCATGTTGGTCTCGCAGATCACCGGTCGCCACTCCAGCGACGAGGGCGCGGCCAACTCGCGCACCGTGACGGTGGCCACCTGCTCGGGCACCGGCACGTGGCTGACGCGCGCCGGTTCCACCATGCGCTGCACGGTCATGTTCGACGTTTTCGGCGGCACGCTCACGCGGCGCACCTGGGCGGGCTGATCGACGATGCGGCGGGTCACGCTGCGGTATTCGCCCGGCACCTGCACTTCGCGGGTTTCGGCGGGGCGGGTCAGCACCCGCCGGGTGATGGTCTTGTACACCGCCGGCTCTTCGACCAGGCACAGAATCTGCCCCGTGGCCTGATCCACCCGCTCGAGCGGGCCGCGACCCGGCTTCCAGACCTGGCGGGCGGGGCGCTCCAGCACGCGCTCGGACACCGTCTCGTACTGCGGTTCGGTGGTGACATGGCGCACCGTGGGCGGCCGCACCTCGATCTGCTCGGTCACTGTACGGAAGGTGGGGGGCACGACTTCCAGCCGCTCGTGGCCTTCCTGGGTGACGACCGATTCAGTCATTGTCTGGTAGCGCGCCGGAATGACCTCGACGCGCTCGCTGGCGGGCCGGGCAACGTAATGCTGCTGCACGTTGCGGTACTGCTCGGGCGTGCGCACCAGCGCGTAGCACTCGCCGGGGCGGGCCTGCGGCATGGGCGGAATGCCCTGGCTGTAGGCGCCCGGTGCCATGCCGGAATCGACCGCCGTGGTGCTGAACACCGGCGCGCGGTTGAAGCCGTCCGAAGCCACGGCGGCATGGGCGTCGAGCGGCTGCGGCTGGAGCTGGGCGGGCGCTTGCCACTGCTGCGGCGTCGGCCGGTACTCACGGGCCAGTCGCTCCGCCGTGCGCTGCTCTTCGGCCGCGGCTGCGGTGGGCTTGCGAAAGCCGGGCGGGATGGCCGCCGGGGGCGGAATCTCGCTGCTGAACCGGGGGCGGGGCTGCCCGCTGTAAGTCGAGGGTGAATCAGACGCCGGATAGGTGTGCGGCGCCCCGGCAGCGCTGAACTGCGGCGTGGTGCCGCCCTGCACGGCGTAGGGCGGCGGGATGCTGACGCGGTCGGCCGACGACGCGCAGGCCGACAGGGCGAGCCCACAGGCCACGAGGCTGATCCGGCCTGATCGTGGGTTTGGAAAGACCCCTGCCATCAATGAATTCCCCAAGTTTTCAAGGATGCTAGCAGCGCCCGTGAAGCAGCGTCGAGGGGCGTAAAACACCTGAAAGGGTCGCGCGCGCCCTCGCCGACCGCTCACGACGCGGGCTGTGAAGCCCCGGCGCCCAGCAGCAGATACAGGCCGATGCCGACCAGCAGCAGGGCGAAGGCCCGCTTCAGCACCCTTGGCGATGCGGCGTGGGCCATGCGCACACCCAGCGGGGCGGTCAAGACGCTGAACAGGCCGATGCCCGCCAGGGCGGGCAGCGACAGATAGCCCAGCGCCGGGCCCGGGACGCCCACAGTGCCCCAGCCGGCCCAGACAAAGCCCAGTGCCCCGGCCCAGGCGATGGGAATGCCGGCGGCCGCCGAGGTGCCGACCGCCTGATGGATGGGCACGCCGCGCAGATTCAGATAGGGCACGTTGAGCGACCCGCCGCCAATGCCGATCAGCGCGGCGGCGGCGCCGATCACGGTGCCGGCGAGGCCCAGTTCGAGCCGTGACGGCGGGCGGGCGTCTGGCGCCACGGGTTTGGGCGTGACCAGGGCCATTTGCGCGGCAATCGCCAGGGCGCCGAAGCCGACGATGTTGCGCAGTGCGTCGCCGCTGAGCAGATCGGCGATCTGCGCGCCCATCACGGCCCCGATCATCAGGCCCGGCGCCAGGCTGAACAGCACCCGCCAGTCCACCCCGCCGCGTCGCTGATGGGCGCGCGCCGACGACAGGCTGGTGAAGCTGATCACCCCCAGCGAGGTGCCAATGGCCACCTGCATGACCACGGCGGGCGGCACGCCCAGCGTGGGCATCAGCACGGCGAGGATCGGCACGATGGTCAAGCCGCCGCCCACGCCGAACAGCCCGGCCATGACGCCGGCCACCACGCCGGTCGCGGCGAAGATCAGCAGGTCGACAAGCATGTGACCCATCGCATGAAACCTCTCGGTGGCGTTCGGCCGCGGGTCACGGGCCGGGAAACGGGTGCGTAGACTACTGAAACGCCCGACCGATGTGGAACTGGACGCTTTGATGATCCGACTGAAGTCTCTGGCCCGTGTGGCGCTGCCGGCGGCGTTTGCCCTGTTGGCGGGGGTGCCCGGCGTGAGTGGCGCGGCCTCCGATGCGGTGCGCGACGCGTTCATGCAGGCGCTGGCCGCCATCGAGCGGGGCGAAGCGCCGCCCCGCTCAGCGGCGCTGCAGCGTTACATTCTGGCGCCGTACCTCGATGCCGCCGCGGTGCGGCGTTTGATTGCCCGCGACCGCCCGGAAGCGGACGACGCCTGGCGCGCCTTCCGCGCGGCGCACCCGGATCATGTCGAGAACCGAGATCTGCAGCGCGAATGGTGGCGCAGTCTGGCGCGGCGTCAGGCCTGGGCGACCTTGTGGGCCGAGGTGCCGGCCGATGTGTCGGTGGTCGATCTGCAATGCGCGCGGCTGCGTGCCGGGCTCGAAACCGGGCAGGACCCGGCTGTGCTGGTGCCGCAGATCCAGGCCGCGTTCAAGACCGGGCGCTCGATGCCGAGCGCCTGTGATCGGCCGTTCGAGTGGCTGGCGGCTCGGGGAGGACGGCCCTCGTCGCTGGTGATCGAGCGCTTCGAACGGGCGCTGGCCGCCAACGAGTTCGGTCTGTCGCGGTTCCTGTTGAAGATGCTGCCGGAGAACGAGCGCGCCCCCTATGCTCGGCGGCTGGCCTTGCGGA
>TARA_R110000850_G_scaffold206794_2_pt1 | contig 56719 bp, 50 predicted proteins | sample TARA_R110000850 | Tara Oceans TARA_R110000850 (sample SAMEA4397586) | marine metagenome | biome: Polar Biome; feature: [SRF] surface water layer (ENVO:00010504); material: water (ENVO:00002006), including particulate matter (ENVO:01000060) such as... | depth 5 m
ACTGCAGGCTTCGCGGCAGCAGCCTTCGGCTTCGGACCGGGTTTACCCTTCGGCTTCACCGGTGCTTTCACGGCCGGCTTCGCAGCAGCGATCTTGGGCTTCGGACCCGGCTTGCCCTTGGGCTTGGCGGGCGCAGCGGCCGCGGGCTTCGCAGCAGCAGCTTTCGGCTTCGGACCGGGTTTAGCCTTCGGCTTGGGACCAGGCTTCGCCTTCGGCGCAACCTTGGCGCCGATGTTCGTCGACGCCGCAAATTTCGTGATCTCGTTGGCGACGTTGCTGGCGAGTTCCTTGGCAATCTTTTCGAAGCCGGCGCGCGACTTGATGTCGTCGACAAAGGTTTGCACGCCGCTCTTGCGCAGCGTCGACGACGCCTGATCGAGCCACTGTCCGAACATCGCTTCCGCACGCGCCTGCAACTGTGCACCGGCGGCGGCGAGATGTTCACCGAAATCCTGACCGGTCGACTGCTTCTTCACAGCCGGCTTCTTCGCAGCCGGTTTGGCAGCGCTAACCTTCTTAGGCTTCTTCGCCTTCGCTACCGTTTCTTTCTTCTTCGCCATCATGATCTCCCATTGACGGATGGAGGACGCTAACATGTCCACAAAATTTGAAAAACTACCAACGCGCAGATAGTTCGTAATAATTGCCATATTCTTGATGGAATTAGTCATGGCAAAACGCAAGACACGATTTCTGAAGGCGCATTCGGTGCTGAGGGCCGATGATGTATAGCAACTGAAACGCGCTCGGTAAGATCAGGTTGCAAAGCTCGGCATCGAACGCGGCGATAGTTTAGGCGAATGTTTCCCGGCAGGCGGACCCGCTCTCGCAGACGCTGCCGGAACATGACTGAGTGGAGGCAGGAATACGATGACGGTCACCAAGCTGATAACACGCCGCATCGAGAAGCCGTGGGGCCGGCGGCATCTCTCACCTTTCTTTGAAGACGTCCCGGAGGGTGATGAAAAGATTGGAGAGATCTGGTTCGAGACTCCCGACGGACGCGACCCTGAACTCCTTATAAAATACCTGTTCACGAGCGAGCGATTGTCCGTGCAGGTGCACCCGGACGACGACGCGGCACGCGCCGCCGGCTATGCGCGCGGGAAGGATGAAGCCTGGCTCGTCCTTGCCGCCGAACCCCACGGCACGGTCGGGCTCGGCACGGTGCGTTCGATGTCTGCAGACGAATTGCGCGACGCTGCCATCGACGGTTCGATCGAACAATTGATCGACTGGAAGCCGGTGAAGGCGGGTGATTTTATTTATTCACCAGCCGGGACGGTCCATGCGATCGGTGCCGGAGTCACCATCGTCGAGATCCAGCAGAACGTCGACCTCACCTATCGACTCTATGATTATGGACGTCCGCGCGAGCTCCACCTCGACGAGGGAGTCGCGGTTTCGAATGCACATCCGTTCTTCGTTTCGGATGAACGTCACGACCTTTCCCGGGGGCGGACGCTGCTGTCGGCGGGCGGGAAATTTGTCGTGGAACGCTGGCGCACCGGCGCGCGCCTGCACCTGCGCCCACCGCGCGATCGGCCCGTCTGGATCACGGTGATCGATGGCCGCGCGGGCGACGCACGGTCGGGCGAGACGCTGCTCGTGGAAGGCGACGCCGATCTCGAAGCCGTGCCCGGCAGCGACCTCCTCGTCTCTTATCCCGGCGGCGAGGTCGCGACGATCCTGGAATTCTGAAAACAGGGTTACGCGCGGCGCGCGGTCTCCAGCGGCTCGCGCGTTACCGGATAGCCGATGCCTTCCGGGATGCAGAGATGCGGCCCGTCGTCGCACATGCGAACCTCGGGCTGCACGGTGACGATCGGCGTTTCCATCGCGTGCGCGATGAGCGCGTCAATGCTCCCGTGCTGCGCGAGGCGTTCGAGATTGCGGCGCGTGGGGAACATCACTTCGGCTTCCTGACGATCCGCGCGCGCGATCGCTTCAGACGGCGTGATCCACCACGAGGTGGTCGCCTCGTTGCCGTCGTGACCGGCGCTTGCCCCTTCGGGAAGGCGCGCGAGATAGAAGCGCGTGTCGTAACGCTTGCCGTGAAGACCGGGCGGCGGCACCCAGCGCGCAAAGGGGAAGAGCACGTCGAGATCGATCTGCTGATCGTGACGCGCGAGGAAATCGGAAAACGACAGCGCGCGCGAAGCGATCGCCGGCTGCGCTTCGATGAAGTCGCGCGGTGCGATTTCCGGCCCGTGCGTGAGCAGAACGCCCGCCTCCTCGAAGCTCTCGCGAACCGCGGCGACGCGCGCTGCGACCTCTTCCAGATCGAGATCGTGGCGGCTCGCAACGAGCCGCGACGCGGCGAGATCCACATCGTGCGCGTCCACCTTGCCGCCCGGAAAGACGATCATCCCCGCTCCGAAACCCATCGTCTTCGCGCGGGTCTGCATGAAGATTTCGGGTGTGCCGTAGCCTTCGCGCAGAAGGATCAGCGTGGCGGCGGGCTTGGCTTCGTCGTTCATAGACATGCGGCGTATGTGGACCCGCAATGCCCGCTTGCCAAGCGGGGCAATGCCTATCATTTTCTCGCGCATGGGCCCGATCGAACTGCTCGGTGTCGCCGCCAGCCTTAGCCTGCTCGCGGGATGGCGGCTCTATGCCACCGTGTTCGCCGCAGGGCTCGGGATGCGTTTCGGCCTCCTTGACCTGCCGCAGCATCTTCAAAGCCTCGATGTTTTTGCCAGTCCCTGGGTGATCGGCGCTGCCGCAATCGGTCTCGTCGTGGAATTCTTCGCCGACAAGATCGCATGGCTCGACAGCATCTGGGATGCGATTCACACCGCGATCCGGCCGCTCGGCGGGGCGCTCATCGCGCTTGCCGTTGTCGATGCGGGAGACCCTGCATGGCAGGTGGCGGCATTCCTGCTGGGCGGCGGCGCGGCGTTCGTTAGCCACAGCGCGAAGGCAAGTGGACGCGCGGTGGTGAACGCAAGCCCGGAACCGTTCTCGAACGTGATCGTTTCGGGTGTGGAGGATATGCTCACCCTCGGCGGGCTGACGCTCACACTTGTCGATCCGGTGCTCGCGGGGATCGTCGCGGTGTCGCTGCTCGCGGTAACCTTACTTCTTCTTTACGCAAGCTGGCGCATCCTGAAGCGCATCGACGTGGTGCTGCGGAAACTCTGAAATGACCTTCATGGAAGATTATACCCGGGATGGTTACGCCATCATCCGGCAGTTCTTTTCGCCTACCGACATCGAACGCATCGGCGCGGCGATCGACGGCATACACGCGGAAGCCGCTGCGCATGGGCGCAGTTTCCGTCACGGCAATCTCTTCTACAAGATCGCGGACGGCGACGTGCGCATGGCGCAGTGGCCATCGTGGCGCAGCGACGTGCTGGACGATGCACGCACCGACCGGCGCTTCGCAGCGCTGCTCGGCCCTGTGATCGGCGGCGACATCAAACAGATCATTAACCAGATTCACTGGAAGCGGCCGGGCGGGAAGGGCGATTTCGCCTTCCATCAGGACTCGCGTTTCCGGCGCCCGCCGGACGCTTACCGCAATCTCGGCGCGAGCTACGTGCAGACCGGCCTCGCAATCGATCCGCACAATGCGCGCTCGGGCGGAATGCGTATCCTGCCCGGCAGCCACCGGCTCGGTGCGCTGGATATGGAAATCGCAGGCGCGGTCATGGATAATGCCGCCGCCGAAGAAACGCTCGTCGCGCTCGGCCTCGATCCCTCGGGGCTCATCGACCTCGATCTCGAACCCGGCGACCTCGCGCTGTGGAGCCCTTATCTCGTGCACGGATCGGGCGCGAACCGTGCCGATCACCACCGGCGCTTCTACATCAACGGCTACGTCCGCGCCGCCGATTGCGACCGCGGCGAATGGGCGTTTCGAGACGGCGAACCCGTTCGGCTGGGTCCCGAACCCGCGCTCGTTCACTACGACCAATTGCGCGAACGGCCGGCGCCGCACTACGTCGATTGATGGGAAAAACAGGAAATCCGGATGGTGGAGCTGAGGGGAATCGAACCCCTGACCTCTGCAGTGCGATTGCAGCGCTCTCCCATCTGAGCTACAGCCCCGATCCGGACGGCGCTCTATAACGATGCCTTCCCGCCGATGCAACGGGGTTTGCGCGGCGTTTGAAAATCGCCTTCAGGCCTGCTCGTTCTTGATGCGCTCGTGGTGCCGGATCACCTCTTCGATAATGAAGCGAAGGAACTTTTCGGCCAGTTCCTCGTCCAGCTTCGCATCGGCGGCGAGCTTCCGCAGCCGCGCGATCTGGCGGGCCTCCCGGTCCGGATCGGCGGGCGGGAGGCCGGCGACGGCCTTGTATTCACCCACGGCCTGCGTGATCTTGAAGCGCTCGGCGAGCATATGGATGAGCGCTGCATCGATGTTGTCGATACTGCTGCGGTATGCAGCGAGGCGGTCATCTGAGCGGTCGTCGGTCATCAGGCTCCCCAAAACGTCGGCGCGTCGATGTGGCGCGGTGACAAAGCGCCGTGGATGTAGCATGGACGAATGACAGCGGAAACGTCATGGGACAAGTCAGAGTCGTGAGCGCCAACATACACAGGTTGAATCCGGCAGAGCCCGCACCGTCCATCGACGGGCTGATGCAGCTGGTGGCGCCCGAGCTGAATTCCGTGAACCAGATCATCTTGGACCGGATGCAAAGCCCGGTGGCGGTGATTCCGGCGCTCGCGGGGCATCTGATTTCGGGCGGCGGCAAGCGCCTGCGGCCGATGCTGACGCTCGCGAGCGCGCGCCTGCTCGGCTATTCGGGCGAACGGCACCACAAGCTCGCGGCGAGCGTGGAGTTCATCCACACCGCGACATTGCTCCACGATGACGTGGTGGACGGATCGGACCTGCGGCGCGGCAAGAAGGCGGCGAACCTCATCTGGGGCAACCAGGCGACCGTGCTTGTCGGCGACTTCCTGTTCAGCCGCGCGTTCGAGCTGATGGTGGAAGACGGCTCGCTGCGCGTCCTCAAGATCCTTTCGAACGCCTCCGCCGTGATCGCGCAGGGCGAGGTCGACCAGCTGATGGTCGCGCGCCAGATCGAAACCAGCGAGGAAAAATACCTGCAGGTGATCACCGCGAAGACGGCGGTGCTGTTCGCCGCCGCCTGCCAGATCGCCGCCGTGGTCGCGGAGCGCGACGAGGCGTGCGAGGCCGCGCTTGAAAGCTTCGGCCGCAACCTCGGCATCGCCTTCCAGCTCGTGGACGACGCGATCGACTACATGTCCGACGCCGAAACCATGGGCAAGGGGCAAGGCGACGACTTCCGCGAAGGCAAGCTGACGCTGCCCGTGATCCTCGCCTATCGCCGCGGCGACGACGAGGCGCGGCGCTTCTGGCGCGACGCGATGGAAGGCCGCCGCAAGTCCGACGAAGACCTCGCCGAAGCGATCGAGAGGCTGAAAACATCAGGTTCGATCGCTGATACGTTGGCGCGCGCGCGGCACTATGGCGAACTCGCCATCGATGCCATCGCCGATATGCCGGCAAGCAGCGCCAAGGTTGCGCTTACCGAAACCGTGCGTTTCGCGATCGCGCGGGCATTCTGAGCGCTTGACGCGCGGCCCGCGGCTGCGCCATTGGCGTTCCCGAGAGCTTTCAAGGACGAGGACAGATGGCTGCCCGGATTTACCAGCGCCCCAAGAACGCGATGCAGAGCGGCAAGGCGCGCATGCAGGAATGGGTGCTGGAGTTCGAGCGCGCGGACCCGCAGCGCCCCGATCCGCTCACCGGCTGGGCAGGCTCCGCCGACACGCGCCGCCAGTTGACGCTGCGCTTCGACAGCGCAGAAGCCGCCAAGGCGTATGCCGAGCGCGAAGGTTTTGCCTACACGGTGCTGCCGCCGCGCACGCACCACCTGAAAATCCAGACGTACGCCGACAATTTCAAATAGCGCGCATTTGCGCTAAGGCCCCTCGCGGGCGCCCGTAGCTCAGTTGGATAGAGCACGAGCCTTCTAAGCTTGGGGTCGCAGGTTCGAATCCTGCCGGGCGCGCCATGATTTTCTGAAGGTATTCCGCATGAATCACAAACGCGGCAGGCCCAGAAACCGTCGTGCGGGCTGCAAGATGTGCAAGCCCTGGAAGGTCAACGGCCATCGCACCGAGCGTCGCGACGGGGAGAAATTCAGCGACCACAGGCGCCGCACGGGCGCGGACGACGTGACACGGGGCGAATAGCTCGCCGTCGCCGCTAGTCCGACCTCTCTCGCGAATTGCCACGACGATCCCGGCGATCGCGCCAATCGCCACGGTCGCGGTCCGGCCTTGTCATGCGCGGGCTTTCGCGACCCCGATCGGCGTTCACGCGTCGATCCCGATCGCGATCACGCCATTTCTGACGGTCGGACCGGTCCCACTTTCCATCGTGCCGATCGCGATGACCGGCATAACGATCGCGTTGGCGCTCCATCCAGTAATCGCGTTGCCGCGCATTCCAGCGATGGCGTTTTCCTGCGCGGTCGAGCACGTAGTAACCGCTGCCGGGGTAATAATAGCCATCGTACCAGCCATAGCCGTAGCGGGGATAATCATAGCCGTAGCGGTCGTAGTAGCCGCCGTGGCCAACCGAAACGCCCGCTCTGCCGTATCCGTCGTACATGCAGCCGCCGAGGGCGACTGCAGACAGCAGCACAAGTGCGCTCGTTACGCCTCTTCGAATAGTATTCATGGCCTTCTCCTGCAGTCCAGTGGGCCATGAAGCGCCTGAACCGCAGGTGAAGCCGAGCGCCAAAAAAGACGCCGGCTCCGTTCGGGAGGCCGGCGTTCAGGTGTTGCATTGGGGTCAATGCACTGAACCTAAACGCCTATTGGACGAAATGTTTCCGCCGCCTCAGATGGTGAGGCAGAGGTACTTCATCTCGACATATTCATCGATGCCGTAGCGCGAGCCTTCGCGGCCGAGGCCGGACTGCTTGACGCCGCCGAACGGCGCGACCTCCGTGGAGAGGATGCCCGAGTTGACGCAGACCATGCCCGACTCGATCGCCTCCGCCACGCGCCAGACGCGGGAGAGGTTGTTCGAGAAGAAATAAGCGGCGAGGCCGAACTCGCTGTCGTTCGCCATCGCGATGGCGTCCTCTTCGGTTTCGAAGCGGATGACGGGGGCCAGCGGCCCGAAGGTCTCTTCGTGTGCGACAAGCATGTCCTGCGTGACGTTCGCGAGCACGGTCGGCTCGAAGAACGAGCCCCCGAGCGCGTGGCGCTTGCCGCCGGCGAGAATCTTCGCGCCCTTGCCGGTGGCGTCGGCGATGTGCTCCTCGACCTTCTCGACAGCGGCTTCGTTGATGAGTGGGCCCTGTTCGGTCCCGTCTTCAAGCCCGCTGCCGACCTTGAGCTTCGCAGCGGCCGCGGCGAGCTTCTCGACGAATTCATCGTAAACCCCGGCCTGCGCGTAAAGGCGGTTCGAACAGACGCAGGTCTGGCCCGAATTGCGGTACTTGGAGGCGATGGCGCCGACAACGGCAGCGTCCACGTCCGCATCGTCGAACACGATGAAGGGGGCGTTGCCGCCAAGTTCGAGGCTGAGCTTCTTGATGGTATCCGCGGACTGTTTCATCAGCAGGCGACCGATCTCGGTGGACCCGGTGAAAGACAGCTTGCGCACGATGGGATTGGAGGTCAGTTCGCCGCCAATCGCCGAAGCTTTGCCGGTCAGCACGTTGAACACACCCTTCGGAAGTCCCGCCTCTTCGGCCAGCACGGCGAGCGCGAAGGCGGAATAAGGCGTTTCGGTGGCGGGCTTCAGCACGATGGGGCAGCCGGCGGCGAGCGCCGGGCCGGCCTTGCGCGTGATCATCGCGTTCGGGAAGTTCCACGGCGTGATCGCGGCGGCCACACCGATCGGCTGCTTCAGCACGACGATGCGCTTGTCCGCCATGTGGCCGGGGATAACGTCGCCGTAGAGGCGCTTTCCTTCCTCGGCGAACCATTCGATGAACGCGGCGCCGTAGGCGATCTCGCCGCGTGCTTCGGCAAGGCTCTTGCCCTGTTCGAGCGTGAGCAGGCGGGCGAGTTCCTCCTGATTGGCCATGATGAGCTCGTACCAGCGGCGGAGGATGACGGCGCGCTCCTTCGCCGTCTTCGCGCGCCATGCGGGCCACGCGCGGTTTGCGGCCTCCACGGCGCGCTTCGTTTCCGCAGCGCCGCAGTTCGGAACGGTGCCGAGAACCTCGCCGGTGGCCGGGTTCGTGACCTCTATCGTCTCGCCGCTGTCTGCCTTCACCCATTCCCCGTCGATGTAGCAGGCTTCGCGAAGCAGCGGCGAACGGGTCATGGAGGCTCTCCTTTTACAGGGCTTTCAGTTTCGGCATGGCCAAATCCAGCGAACGGCGGATGATGTCAACCAGATCGTCGATTTGCTGGCGTGAGATGATGAGCGGCGGCGACATGACGATGGTGTCGCGAATGCCGCGCACCATCAGGCCGTTTTCGATGCAGAAGTCGCGCACGACCGGGCCGGCATTGCCTTCCTTGCCGCCGAAGCGCGCGGCTGTCTTCTTGTCCGCGACGATCTCAACCCCGCCGAGCAGGCCGATCGAGCGCGTTTCGCCGACGAGCGGATGGTCGTCGAGGCGCTTCAGCGCGGCGTTCAGATAGGGGCCGACATCATCGCGAACCTTGCCGACGAGGTTCTCGCGTTCGATGATCTCGATGTTGCGGAGCGCGACGGCCGCGCAGACCGGGTGGCCGGAATAGGTAAAACCGTGGACGAAATCGCCACCGGTCTTGAGCACGTCCACGACGTCCGACGACACCGCGACCGCCGAGATGGGGAGATAGCCCGAGGAGAGTCCCTTGGCCATCGGGACGAGATCGGGCGTGAAGCCGAGCGTCTGGTGGCCGAACCACTCGCCGGTGCGCCCAAAGCCGCAGATCACCTCGTCCGCGACGAGGAGGATGCCGTACTTGCGGCAGATGCGCTCGACTTCCTGCCAGTAGCCTTCGGGCGGGATGATGACGCCGCCCGCGCCCTGCACGGGCTCGCCGACGAACGCAGCGACGTTCTCGGGGCCGACTTGCAGGATGCGGTCCTCGATCGCCTGCGCGCAGAGCTTGCCGAATTCGCGCGGCTCCATGTCGCGGCCCTCGCCGAACCAGTAGGGCTGGCGGACATGCTCGATGCCGGGGATCGGGAGATCGCCTTGCGCGTGCATCGCCTTCATGCCGCCGAGGCTGACGCCCGCGACGGTGGAGCCGTGATAGGCGTTCCAGCGGCTGATGAAGATCTTGCGGCTGGGCTCACCCTTCACCTGCCAGTAGTGGCGCACCATGCGGAACACGGTGTCGTTCGCTTCGGAGCCCGAGGCGTTGAAGAACACGTGCTGGAGCTTGCCGCCGGTGAGGCCCGCGATCTTCGCCGCGAGTTCGATCGTAGGCGGTGTCGCGGTCTTGAAGAAGGTGTTGTAGAAGGGAAGCTCACGCATCTGCTCGGCGGCGACGTCTGCAAGCTCTTCGCGGCCGTAGCCGACGTTGACGCACCAGAGTCCCGCCATGCCATCGAGGATGCGGTTACCGTCGCCGTCAGTGATGTAGCAGCCTTCAGCGTGCGTCACGATGCGGCTGCCGCCCATGTCCTCGATCAACTTGTAATCCTGCTGCGCGGGCAGGTGGTGCGCGACATCGAGACGGCGCAGCGCGGGAATGTCGTAGTTCTTGCGGACGGCGGTCATGCTGTTCCCCTGAGAGTCTGGCCAAGAAGTTTGAAGAAGATCTGGCTGTCCGGGTTTGCTTCCGGGTGCCATTCGGGATGCCACTGGACGGCAACGACGGGCGATTTGCCGATGGTCGCCGAGTAGGCCTCGACGAGCCCGTCCGGTGCGGTCGCTTCCACGCTCAGGCTATCGGCGAGGCGGCCTATGCCCTGGAAGTGAACGGAGTTCACATCGAGTGACGGCGTATCGTAGGTGCGCGCGAGGATGCCGCCGGGGACGAGATCGACGCGGTGGCGGTGATCGAACATCGCGTCGAACGAAACGTCGTCCGGTGCGTGATGGTGGATGAGATCGTCGCTTGCGGAGGTGTCGCGGCGAAGGCTTCCGCCGAGCGCGACGTTGATTTCCTGAAAGCCGCGGCAGATGCCGAACACGGGACGCCCGCGCCCGATCATCGCATCCACCATCGACAGTGCGATCTCGTCGCGGCCGGGATCGAACGGGCCATCGCCGCCTTCATCGGCATAGCGGCTGCCCTCGATGTTCGAGGGGCTGCCGGTGAGGAGCACCCCGTCGAGACGCGGGGCGACTTCTGCGGCGGTCATCAGGTCCGGCAGGGCGGGGATCAGCAGCGCCGCAACATCGGCATAGGTCATCGCTGCGCGTACGTAGCGCTCCATCACCGCCTGCGCCGGCTCGGTGCCGACAATACGGTTGCAGCAGATAATACCAAGGACGGGGCGGGCTGTAGTCATACTCAGTGCTTTATCATGACATGCCGCGTCGCGAGATAGTGTTCGAGGCTGTAGACCGAAAGATCGGAGCCGTAGCCCGACGCCTTCACGCCGCCGTGCGGCATTTCGGTGGCGTTCACCGAGTGCGTGTTGATCCACGTGACGCCGTATTGCAGCCGCGCGGCGAACGCCGCGGCCTTGCCGACATCGCGCGTCCATACCGAGGAGGCGAGGCCGTATTCGCTGTCGTTCGCCCAGTCGAGCGCCTGGCTGTCTTCATCGAAGCGTGTGACCGAGACGACCGGGCCGAACACCTCTTTCTGCACGATCTCGTCGCTGTTCTTCGCGCCCGCGACGAGCGTCGGCTGATAGAAGAAGCCGGGGCCGTCCGGCGCCGCGCCGCCGGTGACGACCTCCGCATCCGTATCGGCGGCGGCGCGGGCGACGAAGCCGTCCACGCGGTCGCGCTGGCGGGCGGTGATGAGCGGGCCGAGCGCGGTGCCGGGCGCAGACGGGTCACCCATCGGGATCGCCTCGACCGCGCGCTGAAGTTCGGCGACTAGCCGGTCGTGGATGCTCGCATGGGCATAGACGCGGCAGGCGGCGGTGCAGTCCTGACCGGCATTATAATAGCCGCCTTCCGCGATAGCCTCGACCGCCGCAGCGATGTCCGCATCTGCCAGCACGATCACGGGTGCCTTGCCACCGAGCTCGAAATGCGTGCGCTTGATGGTGGGGGCGACGGCTTCCATGATCTTCCGGCCCGTTGCGACATCGCCTGTAAGCGACACCATGCGCACGCGCGGATGCGCGACGAGGCGCGCGCCGACGTTCGGCCCGTTGCCTGTAACGACGTTGACGACGCCCGCGGGCAGAAACTCGGCGCACACTTCGGCGAGCCGCAGCGCGGTCAGCGGCGTGTGCTCGGAGGGCTTCAGCACCACGGTGTTGCCCGCGGCGATGGCAGGCGCGATCTTCCACGATGCCATCATCAGCGGGTAGTTCCACGGCGCGATGCCGACGACGACGCCAATGGGATCGCGGCGGATCATCGAGGTGTGGCCGGGCTTGTATTCAGCCGCCGCCTGACCGGGGATGGCGCGCGCTGCGCCCGCATAGAAACGGAACACGTCGATGGTGTTGCCCACGTCGACGGCGCGCGCGGTGCCGATCGGCTTGCCGCAGTTGCGCATTTCAAGCTCGGCGAATTCATCCGCCCGCGCCTCGATCCTGTCGGCGATACGGAGCATCCTCAGCGAGCGTTCCTTGGGCGACATTGCTGACCAAACCGCGAAACCGCGCTCGGCGGAAGCAATGGCGGCATCGACCTGCGCTCGGCTTGCACTGTTCAACGTGGCGAGTGTGGCGCCTGTCGCCGGATTGAAAACCGGCTCGTGCGCGTCTTCGCCGTCGAGGGCGTGTCCGTCGATAAACTGGCTGGTCCGGTCGGTCATGAGGGATCGGCTTTCCGCGTGAGAGATCGACCGGACGATAGGGATGGGGCCGCCTCATCGGAAATACGAAATGATACATACTACCTATCGGTTTTCCCGATAGCTTAGCGGAAATCCTCGCGTGCGATGATTCTGGCTCGCATCCCTGCGAGCCACGCTTTCGCTTCGGGCAGGCCGGCGACCTTGGGACCGGTATTTATCGGGACTGTACGCCCGGTCTTTTCTTTCCCCACGGGCGGCGAATAGACCCACACTATGCCGCCACTATCTGAAGCGGCCTGTTCATACAGACGTTTCGCCTTGCGATAACTTTGTGGAACCCCGAGCCCCGCCTCAAAGCGTTTTCCAAGCGCGAGTTGGGCGTATTTGTCCCCCGCCATTGCGCGCCTGGCCTCTTCCTGGACCAAGGGCGACGCCGCGCCAGGTTGCAGCGCGATATCGGCATAGGGATCAACGGCGCAGCCCACGAGCAGAGCTGCGACAGCGATGGAAAGATGATGGCGCGGCAGGACTGTGCGCCGATTCAGGATAGCAGCACCACCGGGCTCGATCCGTGCCACGAAAGCCAGACCTTGTCATCCCAGGTGAAATCTTCCTGATCGTAGCGCGACAGGTTGGGGCGGGAGACGCGGATAACGCGGCCCGAATCGAGCTTCACCTCGTAGATCGTGATGTCGCCGAGATAGGACATGCCGCGGATTTGGCCGTGGGCAATGTTGTCGCCTTCCGGGCATTCAGGGGCGCTGGGCTTGCCCTTCGCTTCGGGAATCATGGCGATCTTTTCCGGGCGGAGCGCGACATGGATATTCGCATCGTGGGGGCCGGTGACGCCGTGGTTCAAATAGATGCGGCCGATCTCCGGGGCGTTGACGACAGCCCTGTCAGGCTCATCTACCACTAGTCGGCCGTCGAACAGGTTCACCGATCCGATGAAGTCCGCCACAAAGCGATTCGTGGGGAATTCGTAGAGGTCGGACGGAGTGGCGAGCTGGGCGACGAGCCCCCTGTTGATGACGGCGATACGGCCCGCCATCGAGAGTGCTTCGTCCTGATCGTGCGTCACCGTGACGAAGGTGATGCCAACCTGCTCCTGAAGATCGGCAAGCTCGAACTGCATCGCCGCGCGCAGCTTCGCGTCGAGCGCCGAGAGTGGCTCGTCGAGCAGCAGCACCTTCGGGCGCATGACGAGCGAGCGGGCAAGCGCGACACGCTGGCGCTGACCGCCCGAAAGTTGATCGGGACGGCGGCCGCCGAAGCCGTCGAGCTTCACGAGCGCGAGCGCTTCCTCGACGCGCGATTTAATCTCGGACGAGGGGACGCGCGCGATGCGCAGGCCGTAGCCGACATTCTCCGTCACCGTCATGTGCGGGAACACGGCGTAGGATTGGAACACCATGTTCACCGGGCGCTTGTTTGGTGGCACGTGCGCCATGTCCTGCCCGTCGATGACGATGCGGCCTTCCGTCGGCACTTCGAAGCCGGCGATCATGCGTAGCAGCGTGGTCTTGCCGCAGCCCGAAGGGCCGAGCAGCACGAAGAATTCGCCGGGCATTATATCGAGCGAGACATTGTCCACCGCCGCCACCGCGCCGAAGCGCTTGGTGACGTTCTGGATGCTGATGATGGGCTGTTTGGGTGCGGTCGCCATGGGAATCAGTGGCCTTGCGGGGTTCCGCCCATCCGGCTTTGCACCTTCAGGGCTATGGTCGTGAGAATGACGGTGAGCGCGATGAGCAGAGCGGAGGCGGCGTTCACCTCCGGCGTCACCGAGAAGCGGACCATCGAATAGACCTTCACCGGGAAGGTGATGGTGTTCGGCCCGCTGGTGAAGAAGGTGATGACGAAATCATCGAGGCTGAGCGTGAAGGCGAGGAGCGCACCGGCAACGAGGCCCGGCTTCATGTGCGGCAGCAGCACATCGCGGAACGCCTGCCATTCGCTGGCACCGAGGTCTTTCGCGGCTTCCTCCTCCTCGCGGTTGAAGCTGGTGAGGCGCGAACGCACCACCATCGTGACGAACGGAAAGCAGAAGGTGATGTGCGCGATGATGATCGCGCCGAGGCTCAGCGGCCACGGAAGGTCCGTTGGGAAGCCGATCTTCGCGAAGAACACCAGCATCGCGACGCCCATGCAGATTTCCGGCACGACGATGGGCAGCGCCATGGCGCCTTCGGTCGCGGTCTTGCCCGGGAAGCGGAAGCGCCAGAGCATCACGGCGGCGAGCGCGCCGAGGACGACGCTGACGATGGTGCTGAGAAACGCGATGGTGAGCGAATTGCCCATCGCGATCATCAGCGAGTCGTTGTTCAGCGCCTTCTCGTAATAGTCGAGCGTGAAGCCGCGCCACACGATGTTGCGCTTGCTGTCGTTGAAGCTGAACGCGACGAGTGTGATGAGCGGCGCATAAAGGAAGAACAGCACGACGCCGACCCACGCGCGCATCCACAGGCGCTTCGTGTATTCGAGCGGGGCGAGCGGGACGCGGGCTTTGAAGAGGCTCATTGGCGGCGCTCCGCCTGGCGCGATTTCATGGCTTGGAACGCGATGGCGATGAAGGTTGCGTACATCAGAAGGAACGACAGCGCCGCGCCAAACGGCCAGTCATTGGCGCGTTTGAACTGACGCTCGATCACGTTGGCGATCATCTGGCTGTCCGTGCCGCCGAGGAGGTCTGGCGTCAGATACGCGCCGAGCGCGGGCACGAACGTGATGATGACGCCCGAGATGATGCCCGGCGCGGCAAGCGGCGCCACGATGCTGAGCAGCGTGCGGACGTGTCCGGCGCCAAGATCGAGGCTCGCTTCGATGAGCGATTTGTCGAGCCGGTCGAGCGCCGCGTAGAGCGGCAGCACCATGAACGGCAGGTGGACGTAGACGAGGCCGAGGACGACCGCGAAATTATTGTAAAGGAGCGGGAGCGGCTCGAACGTTCCGAGCGGCTGGAGACCGGCGAAGGTCATCAGCCCGCTCCATTTGTCCCACATCCAGCCGATGGTCTGGTTCGCGTAGCCTTCCCTCCGCAGCACCGCCATCAGCGCATAGGTGCGGATGAGGAGGTTCGTCCAGAACGGCAGCATGATCGCGAGCAGCAGCCACGGGCGCCATTTCGGTGTCGCGAAGACGATAGCGAGCGCGACCGGGAAACCCACCACGAGGCAGATGACCGTGGTAAGCGCCGCGACGCCCACGGATTTGACGAAAATGCCGAGATACAGGGGTTCGAGTGCGCGCGCATAATTGGCGAACGTGCCGCTGATATCGATTTCGGTGAGGCCGACGTTGCGGCCGAAACTATAGAGCCAGACGAGACCGAGGGGGACGATGAAGAAGAGGATAAGCCAAAGAATGGGCACGCTCGCGATGCTTGCGAACGTCGCCCGGTTCAGCTTCCAGTCCTGCATCTCGCGCCCCCCTCGCGCCGCTGTTCGCTAGGCCGCGCGGACGCGGGTGAAGGCTTCCTCGAAGATAGGCTGCATCTTGCCGTCGTACGCGGCGTACTCGCACTTCGCGAGTGCTTCGGCGGGCGGGAAGATGACCGGGTTGTTCTTATAATCATCAGGCATCAGCGCCTTCGCCGCTTCGTTCGGCGTCGGGTAGAGGATGTATTCGCTGATCTTCTTTCCGGCCTCGGCATCAAGCAGATAGTTGATGAAGGCGTGCGCGTTCAAAGGATGCGGCGCACCCTTCGGGATGCACAGCGTGTCCGAATTGAGCTGGCTGCCTTCCTTCGGAAGCACGAAATCGATGTCGTCATCCTCGGCCATGATCTGCGCGATATCGCCGTTGTATTCGAGAACGAGATCGACCTCGCCCGACAGCAGCAGGTCCTGACCGTTGTCCTCGTGGAACGCCTTGATATTGGGCTTCTGCTTGATGAGCATCGCCTCGATCTGCTGGACGAGTTCAGGGGTGACGCCGTTCACCGAATGGCCGAGATACTTGGCGCTGAGGCGGAACATGTCGCCGGCTTCCGAGAGCACGGCGATGCGGCCTTTGTACTTGTCCGAATCGAACAGCCACTTCCAGCTGTCCGGCACGCCGTCCACCTTCGATTTGCGGTAGCCGATGCCGAGCGTCAGCCATGTGTAGGGCATCGAGAACTTGCAGCCCGGATCGTAGGCGACATCTTTGAAGTCGGCGCCGATGTTGGCGATGTTGGGGATCTTCGCATGGTCGAGCGGCATCAGCATGTCCGCCTGCACCATGCGCTCCACGAAGTCGTTCGAGGGCACAATGACGTCGAAGCCGGGGTTACCCGCGCGCAGCTTCGCGAAGAGTTCGTCGTTGGTCGCGAACAGGCTCATGTTGACGTCTATGCCCGACGTATCCTTGAAATCGTCGAGCGTGGTTTCGCCGATGTAGGTGTCCCAATTGTAGAAGTTGAGCTTGGGCTCCTCGCCGGTGGAGGCCTTGCCGCCCTCCTTTTTCTCGCAACCAGCGAGCGCGCCGGTGAAGGTAATGCCGATGGCAGCGGCGCCGAGCCCTTGCAGAAGCGAGCGGCGGCCGATGCGTTTGCGGATGCTGTCGAAGCTGTTCATGGTCCCTGTCTCCCGTTCGTCGCCCGCCAGCGATCATCCCCGGACTTCAACGCTCTGACGGCGCTCGGTGGATGCTAACGCAGCCGTGCTCGGCCGCAAGCCCCTCAGTCTCCCGAGGGTCATCAAAACCTTCTACCGCCACGCGTGCAAATGCATTATGCAAACCGTGAGGTATCGAAAAAACCGATGGCAGAGATGAACATCACGTTCCGGCAGATCCGCTATTTCATAGCCGTCGCAGAGGCGCGCTCTGTCTCCGGCGGATCAAGCGCGGTCGGCATTTCGCAGTCGGCGGTGACGGACGCGATCCGCACGCTGGAGGCGGAAACCGGCGTCATGCTGTTCCACCGCCACGCCAAAGGCGTGACGCTGACGCGCGAGGGGCACCAGTTCCTCCGCCACGCTCGCTCGATCATCGACGCCATCGCCGACATGCAGGGCGGGGTAGGGCGCGAACAGGACTTGACCGCAGGCAGCGTCCGCGTGGGCGTCACGCCGGTCGTCACGGGTTATTTCCTCTCGGACCTGCTGTCCCGTTTCAGGCGTATGTTTCCCCGCATCGAGGTCCAGCTCGTCGAAGAGCGCCGCGACTACATTGAACACTTGCTCATCAACGGCGAACTCGATCTCGCCGTCCTGATGGTGAGCAACCTCGAAGAACGCAGCGCGATCGACCACGAGGTGTTGCTCCGCTCCGAATGCCGCGCATGGGTCGCCCCCTCGCACCCGCTGTCGGACGTCGACGGCCTCAGCCTCGCCGACCTCGAGAACGAGCCGGTGATCGCCCTCACACTCGACGAGCTCGAAGGTCTGATCGACGGCATCTGGTCCAAATTCGATCATCCGCCACGCGTCGCCTATCGCACCTCCTCGATGGAAGGCGTGCGTAGCCTTGTGGGTACGGGGGCGGGGATCACGCTGCTTCCCGATCTCGTCTATCGGCCGTGGAGCCTGGAAGGCGACAGGATCATAGCCAAGCGCACACGCGAGAGCCTGCCCACCGTGGACATCGGCATCGCCTGGCGACGCCTGACGCGGCACAGCGAGGCCGCGACACTGTTCATGGAGACGGTGCACGAGCACCGGCGGTAAAGTTCAGGAAGGCCGCTTCGCGATCCAGATGATGTGGCGGGCACCGCGGCGTTCACCATTCGTGCGGACGACGGTTTCTTCCACCTCGAAGTTCGCCTTGATGAGCCGGTTCTTGAATGCGTGGTCCGGTGCGGCGGACCATACGGCGAGCACGCCGCCGGGGCGGAGCGCCTCGCGGGCGGCGATCAGGCCCTTACGGCTGTAGAGCCGGTCGTTGTCCGGGTGGGTGAGGCCGTCGGGGCCGTTGTCCACGTCGAGCAGGATGGCATCGTAGTGCGATCGTACGTCGCCGATCAGGTCCGCGACATCCTCCACGGCCACCGTGGCGCGAGGGTCGTCGAGGCAGCCGTCGAAGATATGCGCCATAGGCCCGCGCGCCCACGCCACGACCGAGGAGACGAACTCTGCGACGGTGACCGACGCGTCTGCCGGAAGTTTGGCGAGCGCGGCCCTAAGCGTGAAGCCCATGCCGAGACCGCCGATCAACATCCGCGGCTGCGGACGCGGCAGAATCTTGTCGCATGACAGCGAGGCAAGTGCTTCTTCCGAGCCCTTGAGGCGGCTGTTCATCAGCTCGTTTGCACCGAGCATGATGGAGAACTCCGTGCCGCGCTGGATCAGGCGAAGCTCGCCGCCACCGGGGATCTTCGCGGTGTCAATCAGAAGGCGGGGGAGCACGTGTGGACGATCAGCGTTTTGCGCGCTGTTTCCGGGCAGCATAGCGCGCATCGCGCGCGGCTTTCTTTTCAGCCTCGGTAAGAGCGGGTGCGGTTTCGGCAGCAGTCAGTGCGGCTTCGCGCTTCTGCGCTTCCCGCTCGGCCCTGGCGGCGGCCTCCGCAGCGCGGCGCGCGGCGCGTTCTTCCGCCTCGGCGGCTTCGCGGGCAAGACGCGCGGCTTTGCGCTCTGCGAGCGTCGCCTCATCAACCGGAGGCTTGGCCTTCAACTTTTCGAGGGCTTTTTGCTTCGCCTGTTTGGCGAGGGCGGCACGATCCTGGAAACTCGGAACCTTGAACGACGTCATATTTGGTGAAGCTCTATCCAGTGGTGGGTTGGACGATCGGGCGGGTATCCCCGCTGGGGACACCCGCCCGGATACGCGTCAGGCGACCTGGAGGTTGACTGCCGAGGTCTTGCCGCGCTGGTCGGTTTCCAGCTCGTAGGAAACGCGCTGGTCCTTGTCGAGCGTGCGAAGACCGGCCTTTTCGACCGCCGAGATATGGACAAACGCATCGTTTCCGCCCGTTTCCGGCGCGATGAAGCCATAACCCTTGTCTGCATTGAAGAATTTTACGGTTCCGGTGATCATATGGGTATCCTTTGGCCCAATGTTTGACGGGAACGCATCAACAGCGATGCTTCCCGGCTTCTGTAAGGCTAGGCAGGGACAAAAGAGACCGAATCTCGGCCCGATATCCGTCGCTCGCGACGTCAGCGGGTGGAGCTATAACCCAAAATCTCCGGAAGCGCAAAACGTGCGCCTTTTCAGGCGTTGCGCAGGTACCAGTCGTAGTCGAGCTGCGTGACCTCGCCGTAGAAACGCGCCATCTCCGTGCGCTTCAAGATGGTGTAGTTCTTGACGAAGCGCTGCCCGAGATAATCGTTCATCAGCGGCGAAGCTTCGAAGGCGTCGTTTGCCGCGAACCAGTTGTTCGGAAGCTTCACGCCCGCACTCGCCTCATCCTCGTAGCCGTTGCCGACGACGGCGGGGCCGGGGTCGGTGCGGTTCGTGATGCCGTGGTGCATCGCGGCTAGGACGGCGGCAACAGCGAGGTAAGGGTTGGCGTCGGCGCCGCAGACGCGGTGCTCGACATGGCGCGAGGCGGGCGAGCCGGCCGGGATGCGCAGCGAAACCGTGCGGTTGTTGACGCCCCACGTCGGCGCGACCGGCGCGTAGCTGTTCGCCTTGAAGCGGCGGTAGCTGTTTGCATTGGGCGCGAAGATCGCCATCGATTCGCCGAGCGCGGCCTTCATGCCGCCGATGGCGTGGCGCAGGATCGGCGCACCTTCGGGGTCTTCGCTGGCAAAGGCGTTGGCGCCGCTTTCGTCGGCCATCGAGATATGGAGGTGCATCCCGTTGCCGGCCTCGTGCGCGAAAGGCTTCGCCATGAACGTGGCTTCGAGGCCGTGTTTGACGGCAACGCCCTTCACGAGGCGCTTGTACATGACCGCGTCGTCGGTGGCGCGGAGCGCATCGGGCTTGTGGCGCAGCGTCAGTTCGAACTGGCCGGGGGCGTATTCGGAAATCGCTGATTCGAGCGGAATGTTCTGCGCGTCGCACGCGGCGTAGAGATCGTCGAAGAACGGCTTGAAGTCTTCGAGCTCGCGCAGGCCATAGACCTGATTGTCGCCAGAGCGGTGCGGGGTGAGCAGGCCCTTTGCGGGGCGTGGCGTGCCGCCCGAGATATCGAGCAGGAAGAATTCAAGCTCGACCGCGACGACAGGCGTGAGCCCATCCGCCGCAAGCCGATCGATGACGCTGCCGAGCACATGGCGCGGATCGAGATCGTTCGGCGTGCCGTCAAGCTCGTAGAAGCTGGTAAGGAACTGTCCAGCGTTCTCGCCGAGCCAGGGCGCGCGGACGAGCGTGCCGGGGATTGGCTTCACATACCGATCGGCGTCGCCGTCCTCCCAGACGAGGCCAGTCTCCTCGGTGTCGCGCCCGGTGATGTCGACGACGACGGCCGAGCCGGGCAGGAAACGGCCGGACTCGTAGACGGCGATCACCTCGTGCTGGCGCAGGCGCTTGCCGCGCGGCACGCCGCACATGTTCGTGAAGATGATATCGACGGCATCGATATCGGGATTCGCCTCGAAAAAGGCGCGGGCCTCCGAAACATCGGCGATCTTGTTGGAGGCGAGGGGCGGCTTGGTCATGGGTCTATTCCATAAGGCTTGAGAGGCATTCGCCCAAGACATTGCCGCGGGCGGTGGCGGGCGCAATCACAGCCGGTCCCTCAGCGCGTACCAGAGCATACCGGCGACATAGAGCGGATGGCGCAGCAGCGGCCCGCCGGGGAAGGGCTTGACGGGCAGCGATGCGAACAGGTCGAAGCGCTCGGCGGTGCCGCGCATCGCCTCGGTGATGAGTTCACCCGCGAGCGTCGAGAGCAGGACGCCGTGGCCCGAGTAACCGTGCGCGTAGAAGATATTGCCCTTGCGGCCGAAGTGCGGAAGCCGGTTCATGGTGACACCGACGAGGCCGCCCCATGCATAATCGATGCCGATGCCTTCAAGGCCGGGGAATGCCGCCTCCATGTAGGGCCGCACGAAGCCGGCGACGTCGCGCGGCGGGCGCGGCGTGTATTTCTCGCCGCCGCCGAAGATCAGGCGGTTGTCGGCGGAAAGGCGGTAGTAATTGAGGACGAAGCGGCTTTCGGAGATAGCTGCGCCCGACGGGATGAGTGCGCGGGCGCGTTCCTCGCCGAGCGGCTGCGTCGCGATATTGTAGTTGGCCACCGGCATCGTGTAGCGGCCGAGGTCCGCGTCGATCTCGGCCGTGAACGCGTCGCAGGCGAGGACCACGTAGCGCGCGGATACGCTACCGTGCGCGGTGATGACACCGGGGCGATCACCGCCGGTGATGCGGACGACGGGCGAACCTTCATAGAGGCGGACGCCGGCCGCGTGCGCGGCTTCGGCGAGGCCGAGCGCGTAATTCAGCGGGTGGAGGTGGCCGCCTGCCGAATCGTAGATGCCGCCGTGATAGCCTTTCGCCGAGACGATCCCGGCGGTCTGCTCCGGGCGCACGATCTGCGCGGCGTCGTAGCCCATCACATAGTCGAGACACTCGAGCTCGCGCTCCATGGCGGCGAGGTCGGCGGGTTTGCAGGCGGCGGTGAAGTGGCCGTGACGCAGATCGCAGGCGATGCCGTGCCGGGCGATGCGATCGTGGACGCGCGTGCGCGCTGTAGCGGCAACGCTGAACAGGCGCTGGGCGGCTTCCTGCCCGAAGCGCTCCACGAGATCGTTCGCGGACCAGCGCAGGCCGGGAATCATCTGGCCGCCGTTGCGCCCCGAAGCGCCCCAACCGATACGGTGCGCCTCGACGAGGGTGACGGCGTAGCCGGCTTCGGCGGCGGAGAGCGCGGCGGAGAGGCCCGTGTAGCCGCCGCCGACGATGCATACGTCTACGGGGGTGCTGCCTGCGAGCTGCGGCTGGGCCGGGAAAACGTTTGCGGTTGCTGCGTAGTACGATGGCGCGTGTGGCTCGGCCAAAATCAGACCCTCAGCAGAAGGTGTTCGCGCTCCCAGGAACTGATCACCGACTGATACGCGAACAGCTCGGATTCCTTGATCGCGTAGAACACGTCGAAGAAATCCTCGCCGAGATGGTTGCGCACGGCCTTGCAGTGGCTGAAGCGATCGAGCGCGCTTTCGAGCGTGCGCGGCAGAGTGCGCGCGCGGTTGTAGGCGCTGCCCTGCATGATCTTGGGCGGCTGCATCCGCTCGGTCATGCCGACATAGCCGCAGATGAGCGAGGCGGCGATCGCAAGATAAGGGTTCGAATCCGCGCCGGGCAGGCGGTTTTCGATGCGCCGGTTCTTCGCGTCCGAAACCGGGATGCGAAGCCCGCAGGAGCGGTTGTCGCTGCCCCACTGCACGTTGATCGGCGCGTCGCTATCGGGCCGCATCCGGCGAAACGAATTGACGTTCGGCGCGAACATCGGCGCGATCTGTGGCAGCAGGCGGACGAGCCCTGCGATATAGCTGCGGAACAGTGCGCTGTCGCGGCCCTGCGGCGTGGTGAACAGGTTGCGGCCCGTGTCGCTGTCGAGCAGCGACTGGTGGATGTGCATCGAACTGCCGGGCTGGTCAGACATCGGCTTGGCGAGGAAGGTGGCATAGACGCCATGCTCCAGCGCGACCTGACGCACGATGCGCTTGAAGAGCAGCACCTGATCGGCGAGCGCAAGCGGATCGCCGTGAACGAAATTGATCTCGAGCTGCGCGGCACCGGACTCGTGGATCATCGTATCGATGTTGAGCTCGGCCTTCTCGCAGAAGTCGTAGATGTGCTCGATGATGTCCTCGAACTCGCCGAGCGCTTCGAGGCCGTAAGGCTGGCTCGCGGTTTCCGACCGGCCCGAGCGGCCCGCGGGCGGTGTGAGCGGAAAATCGGAATCGAGGTTCTTGGAGACGAGGTAGAATTCCAGCTCCGGCGCGATCACCGGCTTCCAGCCGCGCCGCTCATAGAGGTTGAGCACCTTCTTCAGGATCATGCGCGGCGCGATGCCGAGCGGTTTCCCCTCGCGCGTGTAGGCGTCCGCGATGACGTAGGCGGTCGGGGTCTTGAAGCCCGGCGCTTCGCGGATCGTCGACGGATCGGGCACCATCACCATGTCTGGGTCGTAGTCGGGAATGATGTGGTTGATGTCGTCCGGATATTCGCCGGTGACGGTGACGGTGTAGACGCTGCCCGGAATGCGGAGGGTCTGGTCTGTGAGCGACTTCAGGAACTTGCCGGCAGGCAGAACCTTGCCGCGCTGAATACCGTTCATATCGGGGACGATGCACTCGACCTCGCTGATACCGCGTTCACTGATCCAATTTGCAATTTCGGCTGACATGATCGGATAAACCCCCGTCTGGCCTTCATACTGCGCGGGCGGCAGGCGCTTGGCCAGAGGGATTTGCTGGAGCACGGGGTATCGGTTTTTCCGATGGGAGCAACTGCTATCGACAGACAGCTTGACCGGTCGCGCAGGGCTCAGCAGGTTCACGCGCATGTCAACCGTACCGGATCTCAGTCAGCGCGCCGAACGCGCTCGCACCTTTCTGAAAACGCACCCCGGCAACGCCGATGCCCTTCGTGCGCTCGGCGCTGCGCTGCGCGGCATGGGCGAGGAGGCGGCAGCCGAGGAGGCCGAACTGGGCGCGATCCAGGCCTCGACGCGCGACCCGGTGCTCGTCGAGGCGGCTGCCGCGCTCCTCGATAACAATATCCCGATCGCCGAACGCATCCTTCGTGCGCGGCTGAAGGAAAAGCCCACTGACGTCGCAGCGATCCGCATGATGGCGGAGATCGCGGGGCGGCTAGGGCGCTACGGGGACGCCGAAAAGCTGCTGCGCCGCGCGCTCGAACTCGCGCCCGCATTTGGCGCGGCGCGTGCCAACCTGGCGACCGTGCTCTACCGGCAAAACAATCCCGCCGATGCTGTTGCGGAGCTTGACCGGCTGCTCTCGGACGACCCCGACAATGCCGCCCACCGCAACCTCAAAGCCGCGGCGCTGGGACGGATCGGCGGCTATGAGGAAGCGATCGCGCTCTACGAATCCGTGCTTGCCACCCATCCGGCGCAGCCGCGCGTGTGGATGAGCTATGGCCACGTGCTGAAAACCGTGGGCCGGCAGGCGGATTCGATCGCCGCCTACCGCAAGGCGATCGAACGCGCGCCGGGGCTGGGCGAGGTGTGGTGGAGCCTTGCCAACCTCAAGACCGTGCAGTTCACCGATGCGGACATGGCGACGATGCGTGCGGCGCTGGAGAGCGACGGCATCAGCGAGGACGACCGCTTCCACCTGCATTTCGCGCTCGGCAAAGCGCTGGAAGATGCGAAGGATCATGCAGGTTCGTTTGGCCACTATCTGCAGGGCAACGCGCTGCGCAAGGCGATGCTCGATTATGATTCGGGTGAAATCAGCGGCCTCGTCCGCGAGGCGGCGGCGCTGATGGACGCGGCGTTCTTCGCGGAGCGCAAGGGGCAGGGTGATCCAGCGCCCGATCCGATCTTCGTTCTTGGAATGCCGCGCGCGGGATCGACGCTGATCGAGCAGATTCTCTCGTCGCATCCGATGATCGAGGGGACACAGGAGCTGCCCGACATCGCCGCGATGGCGCGGCGTCTCGGCGGCCGCAAGATGCGCGGCGAGGAGACGGCCTATCCGGCGTGCCTTGCGGACCTCTCCGCCGATGCGCTTGCCGAACTTGGTGCCGAATACCTGGAGCGCACGCGCATCCAGCGCAAGACGGAACGTCCGCTTTTCATCGACAAGATGCCGAACAACTGGGCGCATACGGGTTTCATCCACCTGATCCTCCCGAACGCGAAGATCATCGACGCCCGCCGGCACCCGCTCGGCTGCTGCTTTTCGAACTTCAAGCAGCATTTCGCGCGGGGGCAGGGCTTCAGCTACGACCTTCCCGACCTCGGCCGTTACTACCGCGATTATGTGGCGATGATGGCGGTGATCGACGACGCGCTTCCGGGCCGCGTGCACCGTGTTTTCTACGAAGACATGGTGGAGAATACCGAAGGCGAGGTGCGGCGGCTGCTAGATTATGTCGGCGTGCCGTTTGATCCAGCGTGCCTGCGCTTTTTCGAAAACGACCGCGCGGTGCGTACGGCAAGTTCCGAACAGGTGCGGCGTCCGATCAACCGCGATGGTATGGAGCAATGGCAGGCTTTCGAGCCTTGGCTGGAGCCCCTGAAGACAAGTCTCGGACCCGTGCTTACTGCGTATCCGGGGGTGCCGCCGGTCGCTTCGCTGTTGCAATAATGTGACGCCCGCCCAGCAATATGACATCTGTATAATAAAGCCGCCGGACCCGAATTGACCGCTCTTCCGTGCGCCGCCACTCTTCACCCGGGACAGCAAAAGCTGAAAAGGGGGAAAAGGATGCACCTGCGAAATCATGTGACGATCAGGGCCGCAGTCGCCAGTGGCGTGCTGCTCGGTTCCACCATGCTCACGGCACCGGCGCTTGCACAGGAAGCGCAGGAGGCCATCGGCGACACCATCATCATCACGGCGCAGAAGCGCGAGGAAAACCTGCAGGACGTGCCGATCGCGGTCGTTGCGCTCGGCACGCAGAAGCTCCAGCAGCTTCAGGTGCAGGATTTCGACGACTATGCGCGCTACCTGCCGAGCCTTTCCTACCAGTCGCTCGGGCCGGGCGCTTCGAACGTTTATTTCCGCGGTGTCGCCTCGGGCGAGAATGCGAACCATTCGACCTCGCTGCCGTCGGTCGGCATGTATCTCGACGAGCAGCCGATCACGACCATCCAGGGCAACCTAGACATCCACATCTACGACATCGCGCGCGTCGAGGCGCTAGCGGGTCCGCAGGGCACGCTCTATGGGGCATCAAGCCAGGCCGGCACGGTGAAGATCGTGACGAACCGCCCGGACACGAGCGGTTTCTACGGCGCTGTCGATGCCGAGGTGAACACGGTCGCGCACGGCGAGGAAGGCTATGTCCTCGAAGGCTTTATCAACGCGCCGCTTTCGGACAATGCGGCGGTGCGCGTCGTCGGTTGGTACGACAAGGACGGCGGCTACATCGACAATATCCCGGGCTCGCTGACCTTCCCGACATCGGAGATCACCTTCAACAACGCGCCGTATGTCGAGGACGACTACAACGACGTCGAGACCTACGGCGGACGCATTGCGCTAGAGATCGATCTCAACGAGAACTGGACGGTGCTGCCGTCGCTGATGGGCCAGAAGCAGAAAAGCTACGGCTCGTTCGCCCAGGAATCCGGGCTTGGCGAGCTGCAGGTGCAGCAATTCAACCCCGAGCGCTACAACGACCGCTGGTTCCAGGCCGCACTCACCATCGAAGGCAAGATCGGCAGCTGGGATCTGACCTATGCCGGCGCCTACATGAAGCGCAAGATCAACAGCGAATCCGATTATGTCGATTACGCGTATTTCTATGATGCGCTCTACGAGGCAGGCGGTTCATTCTACGACAACGACGATAATCTGGTGAACCCGAACCAGTATATCATCGGCATCGATCGCTTTAAGAAGCAGAGCCACGAGTTGCGTATCGCTTCGCCGGCGGATCAACCGCTGCGCTTCATCGGCGGCGTGTTCTATCAGCGCCAGTCGCACAACATCGAGCAGCACTATATTATCGACGACATCGCCGATTCAATCACTGTGCCGAGCACGGACAGCAATATCTGGCTGACCAAGCAGCTGCGCATCGACCGCGACTACGCGGCGTTTGGCGAGGTTTCATACGACGTGACCGAGAAGCTGACGCTGAGCGGCGGTATCCGCGTCTACAAATACAAGAACTCGCTCGAAGGCTTCTTCGGATACAGCGATGGCTTCAGCAGTCGGACGGGTGTTGCGGCGTGTTTCACGGACGGCGAAGGTGAGTTGCTTCCGCCGACCATCAAGGGCAGCCCCTGCACAAACCTCGACAAGACGACATCGGACACCGACTTCATCCACAAGTTGAACGCGACCTACAAGCTGACCGATGACGCGATGGTCTATGCGACATGGTCTCGCGGTTTCCGGCCAGGCGGTGTCAATCGCCGCGGCACGCTGCCGCCATACGGGGCGGATGAACTCGACAACTACGAGCTTGGCTGGAAGACGACGTGGGCGGGCGGTGCGTTCCGCTGGAACGGGGCAGTCTATTACGAGAAGTGGACCAACATCCAGCTCTCGTTCCTTGGCGCCAACGGCCTCACCGAGGTGCGCAACGCCGGCGATGCACGCATCTGGGGTATCGAAAGCGATATCTTCATCCGCGCTTCGGAAGGCCTGACCTTCAACGCGGGGTTCAGCTACAACGACGCGCAGACCACCAAGGACTTCTGTCTCATCGCGAACGCGCAGTTCGATTGCGCGCTGCCGGGGCCGGAGGAGGAAGAGAATGCTTTGCTGGCGCCTTCCGGTACGCGTCTGCCCGTCTCGGCGAAGTTCAAGGGCAATGCCTTCGCGCGCTACGAATTCCCGGTGGGCGGGCTCGAGGCGCATCTGCAGGGTGGCCTCGTCTACGAGGGCAAGCGAACCAGCGATCTTCGCCTTTACGAGCGTAGCATTGTCGGTTCGTTGCCGTCTTACACGACGGTCGACATCAGCGCGGGCGTAACCAATGGATCGTGGTCGGTGGAACTCTACGCCCGCAACCTGTTCGACTCGCGCGGGCAGGTAACGCGCACGATTCAGTGCGGCGAGAGCGTCTGCGGGGACCCCGACGGCGTGACCGATATCGGCGGCAAGTTCTACACGGTGGTAACGACGCCGCGCACCATCGGTCTCAAGGTCGGTACCAAGTTCTGATACCGCGCGGCGGGGGCTTTGTGTGAACCACAGGGCTCCCGCCTTCGGTGGCTCGGTTTCCAGATGGCGCTCGTGCTGCTGGTCGCCGGGCTTCCGGCCTATCAGCTCGTGCACCGTCAAAAGCAGCGGTGAGACGAGAAGAAAGCGCGACAAAAGGTTAACACGCCGATATAGGACCCTCGCAGCTTTGGGAGGGTAGGGTTGGCACGCGCACAGTTTCAACGGCTGGATCCTGATTTTCGTCGCCAAAGCTTGATTGATGCGACTGCACATTGCCTCGCCCGCTATGGGATCGGCGGCACCTCCGTAAGAACGATCTGCGCCGAAGCAGGCGTTTCCGCGGGGCTTCTGCGACACTACTTCGCGGGTATCGACGAGCTTGTCGCTGAAACCTATGCCGACGTCGGCGACCGGCTGGTGGCGAACATGATCGCGGCGGCGGACAATGCTGGGCCGGACCCGCGCGAACAGCTTCGCGCCTTCGTGATGGCGAGCTTCAAGCCGCCGATCGCGGACCCGGACCTGCTGGCAACGTGGCTCACTTTCTGGAGCCTCATCAAGAGCGACGCACGAATCCGCGAGCTTCACACCGAAAACTATGCAAGCCACCGGCGGCCCGTGGAGAGGATGGTCGCGGAAATCCTGGGACCCGAGGCGAGCCATGTGGATGTGCGGCTGACGGCTGTGGGCGTGACGGCGCTGGTAGACGGGCTCTGGCTTGAGCTTTGTCTCGATGCATCGAGCTTCACGCCCGAGGAGGCAGCGCGCATTGCCGACAAGTGGCTGAACACGCTGGTCGGCGATCCGCTGAAAGTGCTTGCCGACTGACGCACCGACTTCTTACACCTGTAAAACAGGTGGGAGATTCTTCGAATGCTGAAAACCGGAACTTCGCTCGTCCTTGCGGCCTTGCTGGCGGCTGCCCCGACGCTTGCTGCAACCCCTGCACAGGTCGACGGCGCCAAGGCCATGCTCGGCAAATCGATCGCCTTTCCGACCGTCGCCGGGCGCGGGCAAGTGCCGGTGTACGCGGCCTATCTTGAAAGCGAACTCAAGAGCGCCGGTTTCAAGGACAGCGAGATCAGCATCGAACCGCTCGGCGAGACCGCGTCGCTGATTCTGACGTGGAAAGGCACGGGCAAGAAGAAGCCGATCGTGCTCAACGCGCACATGGATGTGGTGGAGGCGAAACGCGAAGACTGGGAACGCGATCCGTTCGTGATGGCCGAAGACGCGGGCTATCTCTTCGGGCGCGGCATCAGCGACAACAAGTTTGACGTGGTGATGCTCGTGCAGACGGTGATGAACCTGAAGCGCGAAGGTTTCAAACCATCCCGCGACATCGTGCTGTTCCTTACCGGCGACGAGGAAACCGCGCAGAAGACGGTGGCGGCCATCGCGCCCCGCTACAAGGACGCGGCGATGGTGCTGAACGGTGACGGCGGCGGTGGAACGCTCGGCGCAGACGGGACGCCCCTCTATTATACGATGCAGACGGCAGAGAAGACCTACGCCGACTACAAGCTGACCGTGACCGACCCGGGCGGCCATTCGAGCGCGCCGCGCGCCGACAATGCAATCCTGATGCTGGGCGCCGCGCTGCAGCGGATCGCCGCAGCGCCGTTTCCGGCCGAAACCAGCGAGACGACACGCGCTTATTTCGCGGCGTCGGCGAAGCGGACGCCGGGCGAAGCGGGCGAGGCGATGGCGCGCTTCGCGGCCAACCCGAACGATACGGCTGCGGCGGACATCCTCGCGAAGTACCCCGAGCACATCGGGCAAACGCGCACAACCTGTGTGCCGACGATGGTGAGCGGCGGTCACGCGGAAAATGCGCTGCCGCAGCGTGCGGTCGCCAACATCAACTGCCGCATCTTCCCCGGCACGGCACCCGAAGCGGTGCGCCAGCGGCTGCAGCAGCTGGCGGGCGACAAGGTGGTGGTGACACTGCCGGAACCGTTCCCGCAAAGTTCCACTTCGCCGCTGCTTCCCGAGCTGGACGCGGCGCTACGCAAGGCTGTCGATGGGCGCGCGAAGGGACTTTCGATCATCCCGAGCATGTCGGCAGGCACCACCGACAGCCTGTTCTTCCGCGCTTCCGGCATCCCGAGTTACGGGGTCTCGGGCCTGTTCATGAAGCCGGATGACGAATATGCCCACGGTCTAAACGAGCGGGTGCCAGTGGACGCGATTGGACCCGCGCTTGATCATTACCGGACGTTGATCGTGACACTCGCCCGATAGATCGCTCTTCGCTTTGCGGTCTATCGCCCCGATGGTACTATCATCGGGGCATTTATGGACAGACCGCGATGAAGACGTTCCTGAAACGGGCTTTCACGGACACGCTACGTTGGCGTGAGTATGAGTTGAAGGACGTCCAGCATCCTTTGCGGAAAGCGCCTGCGTTTTTCCGGGCAATGACCCCCAAGGGTCTCAGCCCCCAAACTGTGATCGATGTAGGCGTTGGATACGGCACCCCATGGTTGATGGACGGCTTTCCGGATGCTTACACGGTTCTCGTGGAGCCCAACGAGGGGTTTCGGGAACCCATCGATCAACTGATGGCCGCCCGCAGGGGAGAAGTTCATTTTGCGGCGGCGGGGCGCGCGACGTCTGAAATGGTGCTCAACCTGAATGTACGCCGCCCGACCAGTTCTACGATGTCTACGCCATCGACGCATCAAATTGACGAGTTCGCGCGCCGTGGATGGACGCGCGAGACGCGTGCTGTGACCGTGCCGGTCAAACGCTTGGATTCGTTCGACCGCACGGCATGGCCGAAACCCTACCTGCTGAAAGTCGACTCGGAGGGGTTCGAGCTGGAGGTGTTGGCGGGTGCGACGGGTCTGCTGCCGGATGTACAATGCCTTATCGCTGAAGTCTCCGTGGCAGAACGGTACGAGGGTGGATACGATTTCGCGACATTCATCTCGGCGCTGGACGATTACGGTTTCCGAATGTTCGACATCACGGACATGCTCCAGTTCGGGCGCAACGGCAGGCTCTCGACGATCGACGCGGTTTTCGTGCCCAAAGGTTCGCCGCTCCTTGGCGCGTGAGTGCAGACGGTTTTGCGTTTTCTGAAAACTGTCTAAACACATCGCATGTCCGTGCTTTCCATTTCCGGCCTTTCCAAAACCTATGCGGGCGGCTTCACGGCGCTGAAGTCGGTCGATCTTGAAATCCGCAAGGGCGAGATTTTCGCGCTGCTCGGGCCGAACGGCGCGGGCAAGACGACGCTGATCTCCATCGTTTGCGGGATCGTGACGCCCACGGCGGGCACGGTGATCGCCGACGGGCACCATATCCAGCGCGACTACCGTGCCGCGCGGATGAAGATCGGGCTGGTGCCGCAGGAACTGCACACCGACGCCTTCGAAACCGTGTGGGCGACGGTGAGCCTGAGCCGGGGCATGTTCGGGCGGGCGCCGGACCCGGCACTCATCGAGCAGATCCTGAAGGACCTGTCGCTGTGGGAAAAGCGCGATTCGAAGATCATGGAGCTGTCGGGCGGCATGAAGCGGCGCGTGATGATCGCGAAGGCGCTCTCCCACGAGCCGGAAATCCTGTTCCTCGATGAGCCGACGGCAGGCGTCGACGTCGAGTTGCGCCGCGATATGTGGAACCTCGTGCGCGGTCTGCGCGAACGCGGCGTCACCATCATCCTCACCACGCACTACATCGAGGAGGCCGAGGAGATGGCCGACCGTGTGGGCGTGATCAACAAGGGCGAGCTCATCCTCGTGGAGGAAAAGGCCGCGCTGATGAAAAAGCTCGGCCGCAAGACGCTGACGCTGAATCTCACAGAGCCGCTCGCCGCGCTCCCGCCAGAGCTGGCGGAGTGGAACCTGAAGCTGAAGGCGGATGGCAACGAGATCGAGTACGAGTTCGATGCGAACGCCGAGCGCACGGGCGTGCCCTCGCTGCTCAGGCGGATGAGCGACATCGGGCTCGGCTTCAAGGATCTGAACACCGAGCAGAGTTCGCTGGAGGATATCTTCGTCGGCCTTGTGACGCAGCGGCAGGAGGCGCGGCCATGATCTTCAACCGCCACGCCGTCTGGGCGATCTACAAGTTTGAGCTGGCCCGCTTCCGCCGCACGGTCTGGACGAGCCTCATCACCCCCGTCATCACGACGACGCTCTACTTCATCGTGTTCGGCTCGGCGATCGGCTCGCGGATGCAGGAGGTCGGCACGGTTCCCTACGGCGCGTTCATCGTGCCGGGGCTGATGCTGCTCACGATGCTGACCGAAAGCATCTCGAACGCCTCGTTCGGCATCTACATGCCGAAATGGACGGGGACGATCTACGAGCTGCTTTCCGCGCCGATCTCCGCGTTCGAGATCGTGCTCGCCTATGTCGGCGCGGCTGCGACGAAATCGGCGATCCTCGGCATCGTGATCCTTGCGACCGCCAACCTCTTCGTCGATATCGACATCGTGCATCCGCTCTGGATGATGCTGTTCATGGTGCTGCTCGCCGTGACGTTCTGCCTGTTCGGCTTCATCATCGGCATCTGGGCGAAAAACTTCGAGCAGCTTCAGATCATTCCGCTGCTTGTGGTGATGCCGCTGACGTTCCTCGGCGGCGCATTTTATTCGATCGACATGCTGCCCGCGGCGTGGCGCACGGCGACGCTGTTCAATCCCATCGTCTATCTGATGAGCGGTTTTCGCTGGAGCTTCTTCGGCCAGGGCGATGTGAGCATCGAGCTCAGCCTTGCGGCGATGTTGGGTTTCCTGACGCTCTGCCTTGCCGTCGTCTGGTGGATCTTCAGGACGGGCTACCGGCTGAAGAGCTGAGCGAAGGGTCTACGCCGTCTCCGCGTGCGGGGCCGCGCCAGCAGCAGGTACATGACCGGGGTGACAATGCGGCTGAGCAGCGTCGAGGAGATGAGGCCCCCAATGATGACCCATGCGAGCGGCGAATAAAGCGCCGAGCCGCCGAGTGCGAGCGGCATCAGGCCGCCGATCGCCGTGACTGATGTGAGCAGCACCGGCAGGAAGCGGATTTCACCCGCCTGCTCGATCGCTTCGCGAAGGCCGAGTCCGCGCGCGCGAAGCTGCGAGGTGAAATCGACGAGAAGGATCGAGTTCTTGATCTCGATGCCGATGAGCGCGACGAAGCCGATGATGCCCATGTAGCTCATCGGATAGCCGGTGAGCAGCAGGGCGATGATGCCGCCGAACATGCCGAGCGGGATGACGCCCGCGACCACCGCAACCTCGCGGAAGCGGCCGAATTCGGCGACGAGCACGGCCATGATGCTGAACACGGCGAGGAGCAGGATGCTGCCGATGCCGTCGAAGCTCTGTGCGCTTGCCTCCGCCTCGCCGCCGATGCCGAGCGCATAGCCTTGCGGCAGCGTGAGGCTCTGCAGACGCTCCACGACGTCCTTGTTGACGCGGGAGGTGAGATAGCCGGCCTGCGTCCACGCGGTGACGGTGATGTTGCGTTCGAGCTGGTAGCGATCGATGCGCGGCGGCACGCTCTTGAGATAGGGCCTAGCGACCTCCGCCAGCGGTATCGCGTTGCCGCTGCTGGTGGTGATGTAAACGGATTGCAGCGCGGAGACGGGCTGCCGCTCCTCCATCGGAAGCCTCACGACGACGGGATAGGTGTCTCCTTCGTCGTCGCGAAAGCTCGCAGCACGTTCCCCGGCAATGGCAAGACGCAGCGCCCGCCGCGGCTCGCCCGGCTGCACGCCGAGCAGCGCCGCCTTGTCCGCATCGAGACCAAGGTCGAGATCGACTCGGTCGACCGCAAGAGGATTGTCGATGTCACGCGTGCCGGGTGTGGTTCGGATGATCTTTGCGACCTCGCCCGCAATCATCTTCAGGACGCTGTTGTCCGGCCCGCTGATGCGGATGGCGATCGGCGCATCGATCGGCGGGCCGTTTTCGAACATGCGAACCGTGATGCGGGCGTCGGGATCGGTGCTGAAGATACCGCGCAGCCGACCGAGCATCGCTTCGCTTTCGTCCGCGATCCATTCGTTCAGTACAACGAACACCGCACCCTTGCGCGATTCCTCGGTGAGCGAGCGCACGTTGTAATAGACTTGGGGATTGCCCGCCCCGCTGTTTTCCATGAGCGCGGCGATGTTGCCTTCCTTCGCGACTTCGGCGGCGACGCGGCGGACGACCCGGTCGGTCTGGGCAACGCTCGTGCCTTCGGGGGTTTCGACCTCCACCATGAAATAGGGCGCATCCGATGCGGGAAAGAGCTGCCAGCCCGCCACCGGGATAAGGCCAAGCGCGCCGATGCAGAGCGCCATCGAGATCGCGAGGGTGCGCTGCGGTTTTTCGAGCGCGTAGTGCAGCACGGGGCCGTAGAGCCGGTGGATACCGCGGGTGAGCGCCTTCAGGATCGCATTGCCTTCGGGATCATCGTCGCGGCGCAGAACGCGGCTGGCGAGAAAGGGGATGATCGTGAGCGAAACGACGAGCGACGCCCCGACCGTGTAGATGACCGCAAGCGGCAGCGACCGCGTGAACTCGCCCGCCCCGCCGGGGAGGAACACCAGCGGCAGGAAGGCGAACAGCAAAACGCCGGTGGAGCCGAACACGGCGGCGGTGATTTCCTTTGTGCCCGAAAGCGCGGCGGCGGTGCGCTCCGCGCCCATGCGCAGGTGGCGAGAGATGTTCTCCGTCACCACGATCGAGTCATCAACGATGAGCCCGAGCGCGAGGATGAAACCCGAGACGGAAAGCTGGTTCAGCGAAAAATTGAACACGTGCAGCAGCAGCACGCCGGTCGCGAGGCTGAGCGGTATCGAGATCATCACGATCAGCGAGGCGCGGGGCCCGAGCGGCAGCAGCGTGATGAGCACGAGGCCGAGCGCGATGCCGAAATCGCGCGCCAACGTATCAAGCCGGTTGCGGATATCGCGCGACTGATCGAAGCCGAGTTCGAGCTTGATGTCGGGTGGAAGCTGGTCGCGCGCCGCTGCGAGCGCCGTCTCGATCTCCTTGCGGATGCCGAGGACGTTGCCGTTCTCCTTCTGCATCGCAGTGACGAACACGGCGCGCTTGCCGTTGAACCGCGTGATGTGCGTGTGTTCGGCGGTGGACCAGTTTACCTCGGCGACGTCGCCGACACGCACCAGCGTTCCGTCTTCGGCACGGATCGGCACCGCACGAATCTCGGCGAGGTCGCGATACGCCCCGCCGGCGTCGACGTTCAGGCGGTGCTCGCCCGAGTGGACGGCGCCCGCGGGCAGATCGACGCCGCCGCTCTGGAGCGCGGTGACGAGCGACGAGGGCGGAATCTTGAGCTCGGCGAGGCGACCGCCATCGATGGCGATGCGGACTTCCGGGTTCGGCAGGCCGTAAATCTCGGTGGAGCGGATGCCGTCGACGCGCGAGAGACGCTCGGAAAGGTCGGTCGCATACTTTTCCATACGCCGCCACGAGGCGGTTTCGCTGACGAGCGCGAGTTGGACGACGGCGGCGTCGCTGGTGCGGACCTTCAGATACTGGAGGCTGGCAAGGCCGGAAGGTAGACGGTCGCGGATGGCGCCGATCTCGCGCACGACCTCGTCGAAATGCTGTTCTGGATCGCCGCCCCATTCGAACTCCGCGGTGATGACCGAGGTGCCGTCCTTCGAGGTGGAATCGACGTCAACGATGCCGTCGAGGCCCTTGATCACCTCCTCGATCGGCTTTGCGACTGTTTCTTCCATATCCTGCGCATCGGCGCCCGGCTGCGAGGCGACGACGAGCACGACAGGGATCGGCAGGTGCGGATCAACGGCGCGCGGGATGTTGAGGAAGGCGTAGATGCCGAGCGCGGCAAGCAGTGTGAAGAGGACGAGCGTCAGCTGCCAGCGGCTGACGGCGAAGCCGGCGAGGTTCATGTGCCGGAGACGGTTGGGGTAACGCGGCTGCCGTCGGTAAGCTGGCTGATCCCGGTGACGGCGATACGTTCCCCAGCCTTGAGCCCAGCGAGAACGGCGACGCCACGGTCATTCATGGCGCCGGTGACGATGCGGCGAGGCTTCACGCGCTTGCCGCTCTCATCAAGCACATAGACGAAGGCCTCCCCGGCGCGTGCCGCGAACACCGCGCTGCTCGGCACGAGCATCGTTTCCGGGCCGCCGCCGCGCATGGAGAGCGTCGCATGGCCGATCTGGCCTGACCTCAGCGCCGGATCGGGCGGGAGTGCGAGTTCGACCGCGAAGGTTCCGGTGCGCTCGTCGGCGCGGCCGGCAACCTCAATGATGCGTGCGGCACGGGGGGCGGGGCCGAGTGCCACGATATCGATAGGAACGCTGCCGGTGCGGATGATACCTGCGGCCTGCACATCGGTGATGGGGACGCGTAGCACGAAGCCGTCGCGATTATCGCCGAAGCTGATGACCGGCGTTCCGGCATTTACGACCTGGTTCACCTCAGCGAAGCGCCGGAGGATATGGCCGTCCGCAGGCGCCGTGATGCGGGCGGTGCTGGCAGCGAACTGGGCGGATGTGGTTGCGGCCGCCGCCGCGCGGTAGGCGGCTTCGGCGGTGTCGAGCCGCGCACGTGTGACCCAGCCTTTCGCGAAAAGATCGCGCGCACGGGCGAGATCGGCCTGAGCGCGGGTGCGTTCGGCGGCGGCGGCGGCGAGATCTGCACCGACGGTGGTCGTGTCGAGCGCAGCGAGCAGCTGGCCCTTCCGCACGCGGTCACCTTCCTCCACCGCGATAGCGGCGATGCGGCCCGGTGTCGTGAAGCCCAGATCGATTTCGCGGCGCAGCCTTACGGTTCCGACCGCGCGGAAGGTGTCGGCGCTCTCCACGGGGCGAGCTTCGGCCACGCGGACCGGCACTGGCGCGGCTTCGGAGGGCTTTGCCGCCTCATCGCCCGCCGAACAAGCGGCGAGGGCAATGAAGAGGGCCGCTGCGAAGGGCCGAACGGAGTTCATAGCGGCGGATCCACTTCCGAGTCGTGCTCAGACGCATACTGGACGGGTGATTCTAAGGGAAGATAGCGTCTAAAAATCTTAAACGATACGCTTGCGTGTCAATGTGTTGCGGAAGGCTGCTTGCTAGCGCGCAGCGCTTGGCGGTTCGGCCAGCGTATCGGGGACGAGTTCAACGCTTCGGAGCGCGCTGCGGCCGTATTCGTCCTCGGCCGCGTTCTGGATGGTACCTGAGGTGGTGCTGCGCGAGGCGACCTTGATGCCGCGTTCCCCGAGAGCGGCGGCAACAGCGGCGGCGCGGTCCTCGGCGAGCTTGTCGCGCGCGTCGCTGCTGTCGGCCTCACCGCTCGCAACGCGGCCGTTGACGAGCACCGTGGTGATCCCCCAGCGCCTCAGCGCCCACGCGGCATCGACCACGGAGTCCCTGCCCTTCGGCGAAAGCGCAGCAGAATCTTCGTCGAACGGTATGAGCGGGAGTTGGCCGACCGGCGGGATCACCATTACCGTCCAGCCCGGATGACGGATGGCGACGCGCGTTTCGAGCGCGCGCCAGGCGGGCAGGCGGATGCCGGGCATCGCTTCGGCTGTCATCGATGCGAAGCGGCGGGCGAGGTCGACGTTGACGGCCGATGGCGACTGCGCTCCGAGAATCGCGAGTTCGGCGGCGACCTGCTGCGCATCGGCCTCGGTCGCCTTGCGCAGCGATTCGCCTTGCGCGCGCTTCGCAGCTTCCAGTTCGCGCTGCTCGCGCTCCTTCAGGGTCGCGTCACTATCGACGAGGACTTGGGCGAGGTTGATCGCAATGGGCTCTTCGAGACGTGCGCGCAGGCGTGCGCTGATCTGCTGATCGGCATCATAGCGACGCTTCGGCGTCTGCACCGTAGCGCGGGCGACGATCGGTTCGGCGGAAAAATCCATTTCGAGCTGCGATATGCGCGAGTCCGGGCCGAAATAGGCCGAGATGGCTTCGCGCGTAAGACGGCTCGCGAGCGCTTCCCATGCGATCTGGTGCAGCGAGAGCAGCAGCGGCACGGACAGTACGGCGAAAATCCCCAGGATGCCGATGGTCTGGATGCGCGTGGAGCGGTCCGACATCGCGGTGCCGAAGCCGTACATCTTGGCCATCACCGCAGCGCTCAGCGCGATGGCGAGCAGATTGGTCATGAACAGGCCGAGCGCACCGAAGAACACGAGGCCGTTCAGCGTCGCAAGGCCGTAGCCGACAACGGCGAGCGGCGGCATAAGGGCTGTGGCGATGGCGACGCCGACGATCGTTTCGCCGCGTCCGCGGATGACGGCATAGGCCCCCGCGAGTGCCGAGAAGATCGCGACCAGAAGATCGAAGAAGTTCGGTCGCGTCCGCGCAAGGATTTCGGGCGTGACCGCCTGCAGCGGCGACAGGTAGACGACGAGGGCGCAGAAGCCGACCGCCGCAGCGACACCGATTCCCAGGGTCGTCAGCGCGAGCCTCGCTTCGGCGAGGTTGAAGCGCGCAAGGCTGAAGCCGAGCGCCATGATCGGGCCCATGAGCGGCGAGATCAGCATTGCGCCGATCACCACCGCAGGCGACGAAAGCAGCAGGCCGAGCACGGCAATGCCTGCCGACATGATGAGCATGAAGCCGAAGCGCGCGGACCAGTGCGCCTCGCCATCCAGCTTCGCGGCGACCTCCATATGATTGACGGAGCGCACCACCCAACGCCGCCAATAGGCGCGCTGGCGGCGCCACAACGTCGAAGCCTGATGAAGCGTGGTATCGATGCGGGCCTTCAGCCCTTTTCGCGTCGTGCTATCCAAATCCTCTACTCAACAGCCAGGCCGCGACCCCGATGACGATGACCGAAACGCCCACCCCCATCCGTGCATAATCAGAGAACCGATACCCTCCCGGCCCCATGACGAGCAAGTTGTTCTGGTGTCCGATGGGTGTGAGGAAGTCCGAGGATGCGCCGATCAGCACCATGATGAGGCCCGCATCGGGCGAGAAATCCATGTATTCGGACATCTGGATCGCAAGCGGCCCCATGATGATTGCCGTCGCCACGTTGTTGAGCAGCGCGGAGAGGAGAAGCGTCGCGGCACCGATCGCCGCGAACGTGGCGAACACGCTGGCGTTGCCGAGCTGGGCGCTCAGCCATTCCGAAAGGATGTTCACCGCTCCGGTCGATTCAAGGCTCTGGCCGACCGGTATCATCGCCGCGAGCATGATGACGACCGGCCAGTCAATCGACCGGTACACTTCCGAAGTCGGAATAAGGCGAGTCGCCGCCAGTATCGCGGCCGCGGCGAAGAATGCGATCGCGGGCGACAGGTCAAACGCCACGATGCCCACGATGGCGGCCGTGAATATGGCAACGATCGCGGCGGCGCGGCTCGGCTCGACGGGTGGTGTATCGAGACGCCCGATTTCCAGAAGGCGGGCGTTTGCAATGAACGCACCGAGCTGGTCGGCGGGGCCGTGAATGAACAATTGGTCGCCGGGTTGAATCTCCATTTCCGACAGCGGCAACCGCTCGTGCGCGGCGCGCGGGCCCGCCCCGACGACGCGGAGTTGCTGGCCGCTCCGCCATGTGACGGCCTCGTACCGCTGCCCGATCAGGAAGGAGCCATGCGCAACCGCGGCACGCACCGTTGTCGCATCCGGTGCGGGATTGCGGGCGACGGTTGGATAGGTGCCGGTCGCATCGGATAGCTCCCACGGATCCTTGCGGCTGAGCACGAGCACGCGGCGCCTGTCGCCGCCGATTGCCTGCGAATAGTTTTCGAAGCTCGCGAGGAGACGGCTGCCCGCCTTGCGTAGCGCTGAGCGGAGTTCCGCCTCGTCGGTCTCGGAAGGGACATCGAGTTCGAAGATGCGCCAGGGGTTGGCGAACGCGCGGACAGGCGCGCGTGCATCGGGCAGCAGTCGCCAGCCGATCACCGCCATGTAGAGAAGCCCAGCGGCGGCCACACAGCTTGCCACCGGTGTCATCTGGAAGAAGCTGAACGGCTCTCCCAGCGAATTTTGCCGGATCGACGACAGAATGAGGTTCGCGGGCGTACCGATCAATGTCGTCATGCCGCCGAGGATGGTCGCGAACGCCAGCGGCATCAGCGCCGCGGAGGGAGAGCGTCGCGAATCGATGGCGACCTGCGTGGCGATCGGCATCGTGATGACGAGCGCGGCGATGTTGTTCATGAATGCAGAGAGGACCGCGCCGACCACCATCACGATGATGAGCCTGATAGGGAACGGCGCCCGCTCGGGAATCACCCGGCGCGTGAACGCAGCCGCGATGCCGCTGATCTCGACCGCGCGCCCGACGACGAGCACTGCGGCAACCGCGATCACCGCGGGGTCGGAGAAGCCGGCCAGCGCTTCCTTCGGGCTGACAACGCCAACCACCAGCGCCGCGAGCAGCGCGATAACGGCGACGAGATCGTGCCGAACCTTCTCGCTGATGAAAAGCACCAGCGTGAGCGCCAGGATCGTCGAGCTGACGATTGCGGGGTCGAAGGGCAGGTTCAAGAGAGGCGAACGCCGGCAGCGCCGGCGACCTCCTGCACATATTGCCACGCGACGCGGCCCGAGCGCCCGCCACGCCCGGTCGCCCATGTGACGGCAGCCCGGGGATCGATATCCAGCCCGTAGGCACGACCGTAGGCCTCAACCATCGCCAGATAGGTGTTCTGGTCACAGGCGTGGAAGCCGAGCGACAGGCCGAAGCGGTCGGCGAGTGCGAGACGGTCGTCGAGCACGTCGCGGGCGTTGATGCTGTTCGCAAGCTCGTTCTCGCGCATTTCGCGCGGCACGATATGACGGCGGTTCGAGGTGACGTAGAAGCGGCAATTGTCCGGCCGTGCCTCGATGCCGCCTTCGAGAACGGAGCGCAGACGCCGGTACTGGCGTTCGTCCGTATCGAAGCTGAGGTCATCGCAGAACAGCACGAACGCGCCGTCGCGCTTCGCGAGACGTCGCAGTAGCAGCGAAACGTCGGCGATGTCGTCGCGCTCGATCTCGACGAGGGCGATCGCCTCGCCTGCCGCCTGCAGGTGCGCGACCGCCGACTTCACAAGGCTGGACTTGCCCATGCCGCGCGAACCCCACAGCAGGATGTCGTGGGCGGGCAGGCGTTTGGCCAGCCGCTCGGTGTTGCGGAGCAGCGCTTCGCGCTGCGCATTGATCCCCACGTAGCGGTCCAGCGGCTGCGCGCTGAGCGTCGCGACTGGCCGCAGCGTGCCATGATCCCAGGCGTAAGCCGGGGCATCGGGCAGCGCCTCGCTGGCAGCCGGCGCGGGCGCAAGCCGTTCCAGCGCGTCTGCGATGCGCGCAAAAAGGCTGATTTCAGGAGATTCGGGCGTTTTCATTGCGTCTCGCTCTTGCATTTGTATAGTCGCGCGCCAAATCGCAGCCACACGCTTTCGAAAGCAAGGGTCTCAATGCTCATTTCTCCAGCCTATGCGCAAGCCGCGGGGGCAGCGCCGGGAGGCGGCGCGGCTTTCCTGAACGCCATCATGCCGTTCCTCCTCATCATCCCCATCTTCTACTTCCTGCTGATCCGTCCGCAACAGCGGCGATTGAAGCAGCACCGCGAGATGATCGCTGCGGTGAAGAAGGGCGACACGGTGGTGACGGCCGGCGGCCTGATCGGCAAAGTCGCGAAGGTGACCGACGACGAGGTCGAGGTTGAGCTTGCGGCTGCCACGAAGGTCCGCGTCGTGAAGTCGACGCTCTCCGAGGTTCGCGCCGTCGGCACTGGCAAACCCGCCAACGACACGGCCGCCTGAAGGTTGAACCTGCGCCATGCTTGAATTCTCCAAGGCGAAGATCTGGTCGATCATCGCCGTGCTCGTTGCAGGCTTCATCTTCGCGATCCCCAACGCTTTCCCCGAAGAGCAGGTTCAAGCCTGGCCGAGCTGGGCGCCCAAGAAGCAGATGAACCTCGGCCTCGATCTTCGGGGCGGAAGCCACATCCTGCTCGAAGCGAACGCCGAAGGGCTCGCCCGCGCCAACATCGACAAGATGGAGGAAGACGCGCTTTCCGAACTGCGCCGCGCCGAGGGCGGTGCGATTGCGGTGGGTGATGTCAGCAACCGCGGCGGGCGCGTGAGCTTTCTCGTGCGCAATGTTGACGATGTAGACCGCGCGGTCGACCTGCTTCGCAACCTTTCCATGCCGATCGGCGTGACGGGGCAGCGCAGCTTCAACGTCGAGGTGACGGACGGCAACCGCATCGTGCTCACGCAAACGTCGGCGGGCCGTACGCAGGCGATGGAAAGCGCGATGACGCAGGCGGTGGAGGTGATCCGCCGCCGCATCGACGAGCTTGGCACGCGTGAGCCGACGATCATCCGGCAGGGCAGCCAGCGCATCGTCGTGCAGGTGCCGGGCCTTCAGGACCCTTCCGCGCTCAAGCAGCTACTTGGCAAGACCGCGCAGCTTGAGTTCAAGCTCGTCGATATCACTGCCGACCCGGCGGACGTGGCGGCGGGCCGTGCGCCCGCGGGCAGCCAGATACTTCAGATGGCGGATACCGGGCAGCCGATTGCAGTGAAGCGCCGCGCGATCATCACCGGCGACCAGCTGATGGACGCGCAGCAGACGCTGCAGCAGGGCCAGTGGGTCGTCAGCTTCCGCTTCGACAGCGCCGGTGGCCGCCGCTTCGCGCGCACCACGCAGGAGAACGTCGGCAAACCGTTCGCCATCGTGCTCGACAACCGCGTGATCAGCGCACCCAACATCAACGAGCCCATTCTCGGCGGATCGGGTGTCATTTCGGGGAGCTTCAACGCGGAAAGCTCGAACGAGCTGGCGATCCTGCTGCGCTCGGGCAAGCTGCCGGTGGAGCTGAAGGTCGTCGAGGAACGCACCGTCGGCCCCGACCTCGGCGCCGACTCGATTCGCGCCGGCACGATCGCCTCGCTGGTCGCAGTGCTCGCGGTGGGCGTGTTCATGTTCCTTACCTACGGACGGTTCGGCGTGTATGCGAACATCGCGCTGGTGCTGAACGTGGTCCTGATCCTCGCGGTCATGTCGCTGACCGGCGCGACGATGACGCTGCCCGGCGTGGCCGGCATGGTGCTCACCATCGGTGCCGCGGTCGATGCCAACGTGCTCATCAACGAACGTATCCGGGAAGAGCAGCGCAAGGGCAGGGGAGTCCGCTCCGCAGTCGAGAACGGCTTCAAGGAAGCCAGCCGCACGATCTGGGACGCGAACACGATGAACCTCATCGTGGCCGCCGTGATGTTCGCTTTCGGTTCAGGGCCGATCAAGGGCTTTGCCGTGGTCCTCACCATCGGCATCGTCACCTCGGTGTTCACGGCGGTGACCGTGGCGCGCCTCTTCATCGTCAACTGGCTGAACCGTACGCGGCCGGCCACCATCACGATCTGATCGGACCAGCACATGCGGCTCCTGAAAATCATTCCGGACAACACCAACATCCGCTTCGTGCGGCTGCGTTGGATCGCGTTCGCCGTCACCACCATTTTGACGTTGAGCTCGATCGCCCTGCTGGCGACGCGTGGGCTTAATCTCGGTGTCGATTTCGTCGGCGGCCTGATGATGGAAGTGAAGTTCGAACAGCCCGTAAAGCTCGACGAACTGCGCAGCACCGTCGACCGCCTCGACTACGGATCGTCCGCGCTGCAGAACTTCGGCGGCCCCGATACAGTGCTGATCCGCCTGCCGCTGCCGCCTGGAGACGATGCCGCCGTGCAGCGCGTCGTGCAGAAGGTGCAGAACGCAATTCGCGTGAATCACGAGGATGCTTCGTTCCGCCGCGTCGAAACGGTGAGCGGCAAGGTTTCCGAGGAGCTGATCCGCAACGGTATCATCGCCATCGTGATTTCGATGGGCGCAATCGCGCTGTTCACGTGGTTCCGATTCGAATGGCATTTCGGCGTCTCGACGATCGTCGCGCTTGTCCACGACGTGACGGTTACGCTCGGCTTCTTCGCGCTGACGCAGCTCGAATTCGATCTCAATATCGTCGCCGCCGTGCTCACGATCATCGGCTATTCGCTGAACGACAAGGTCGTGATCGACGATCGTATTCGCGAGAACCTGCGCAAGTACCGGCAGATGGATATCGGTCCGCTGATCGACCTTTCGGTGAACGAAACGCTGTCGCGCACCTATGCGACGACGATGGCGCTGACGCTGGCGCTCGGCTCGCTTCTGCTCCTTGGCGGCGACGTGCTGTTCGGCTTCACCGCCGCGATGCTGCTCGGCATCGTGATCGGCACCTATTCGTCGGTGTTCGTCTCCTCCTCGCTGCTGATCTCGCTCGGCGTCGGGGCGAACACGTTCGCGCCGATCGAGGGCGGCACGGCGGAGAAGGTGGGCAGCCGCTAGGCGTCCGTGCCGCTCGAGCTGCAAACCGGCCCACGCGGCGTTCACCGTATCGATGCGATCCGGGGCGGCAGGTTCGTTGTCGCCGGGGAGCCGCGCGCCGGGAGCATCCTGATCTGGCCCGGCGGCGTTCAGGATGCGGCGGAAACGCTTACGATCGAGGCTTTCGCGCCGCTGCTTTCGCTCGATCCGGCGCGGGAGGTGCTGCTTGTCGGCACCGGCGCCGCGCTGCGCTGGCCCGATCAGGCGCTGCTGGACGCGCTTGCGGCAAAGGGGGCGGGGGTCGATGTCATGACGTCGCAGCTCGCCGCGCGCACTTATAACGTGCTTGCCGGCGAAGGTCGTCTCGTCGGCGCGTTATTGCTGGGCCTCGGGGCCTGACACCAGCGCCAGAAGGTGCGCGTAGAGCGCACCGGTGTTGTTTTTCCAGTCGAAACGCAGCGCCGAAGCGCGCACCGCTTCGGGAGCTGGCGGGGCTTCCAGCACGGCGCGGATGGCCTCGGCGAAAACTTCGGGCCTGGCATCATCGATCAGCGTGCCGGCCTCTGCGCGGTCCACGACCTCGGCAGCGGCGCCGACATTCGCGGTGACGACGGGCGTGCCGCTTGCGAGCGCTTCGACCCACACGTTGGCAAGGCCTTCGCTCGACGACGCATGGACGAACACGTCCGCCGCTGCCATCAGGGCAGGCATGTCGGCGTGGTGCACCCCGCCGAGCAGCCGGACGCGCGCGGAAAGACCGCGCTCGGCGATCAGGGCTTCGAGCTTCCGTCGCTCGCGCCCTTCGCCTGCGATGAACAGCGTGGCATCGGGCAGCAGCTCGGCGGCGCCGATCACGAGCTCGAAGCGCTTCAGCGCCACAAGGTTGCCGACGGCGAGCAACAACGGTCCTGAAACGCCGAGCGATGCCTTTGCGGCCGAGCGTTCCACGGGGTGAAAACGATCAAGTTCGATGCCCGTGCGGTGCACGCGAATCTTCTCTTCGGGTATTCCGATCGCGACCATATCGGTCTTCAGCGATTCGGAGACGGCGAGCAGGCCGTCCGCAGCGTTCGCTGCGTCCACCATCAAGCGGCGGGCGGCAGGCTTCGCGCCCCAAAGGCGGATGTCCGACCCGCGTGCCTTGATCGAGACAGGAATGCCGAACGCCTGCCCCAGCCGCACGGCGGAGGGGCCGTCCGGCCAGAAGAATTCACAGTCGATCACATCCGGGCAGAAGCCGTCGGCAATGAGATCGACGAGCACACGCTTCCCGGCGTGGTACGCGAAAGCCGGGTTGAACCGCCAGCCGACGGCGGGGAGGAGCGGAAAACGCGGCCAGAAAACCGGGATGCCGTTGTGCTCGCCCCGCCTCGGTACGCGGGTGAGCGCGGCGTAAGGGCCGATGGGCAGGAACGTGCCGATTGGCGCCAGAACCTTCAGATCGACATCGCTGCGCGCGGCGAGGCGCGTCGTCTGCCGCTCGACGAATCCGCCGAAATTCGGCTGTACGGCGTTGGGGTACAACGAGGAGAAGGTGAGGACGTTCAGCACGGCGACATGCTGATAGCGTCAGTATCCCGCGCCTGCCAACCCATCAGCGCTTGGCGCACCGTTCGCGACCGGTTAAGGAGTGCCGCATGACAGCTTCGTCCCGTACCGGTCGCGCGACCGGCCGTGCCCTTTTGCTTCTCGTTGCCGCCGGCCTCGCGCTGTCGGCCTGTGCCGGCAAGAAGGGGCCGAACGTCTCCGATCGCAGCTACATCGCGCGCGACGTCGAGACGCTCTACAACTTCGGCAAGGATACGCTGGACAAGGGCCGCTACAAGCAGGCCGCGCTGATCTTCGACGAGGTGGAGCGCCAGCATCCCTATTCGACATGGGCGCGTCGCGCCCAGTTGATGAGCGGTTTTTCCTATTATCTGGCGAAGGACTACCAGCAGGCGATCCTGTCTTCGCAGCGCTTCCTGTCGCTGCACCCCGGCAACAAGGACGCCGCTTACGCCTATTACCTGATCGCGATCAGCTATTACGAGCAGATCGCCAACGTGCAGCGTGATCAGAAGATCACCGATCAGGCACTCTCCGCGCTCACCGAGGTGACGCGCCGCTTCCCCGATTCGTCCTATGCTGCGGATGCGCGGCTGAAGATGGACCTCGCCCGCGATCACCTCGCCGGCAAGGAAATGGAAATCGGCCGCTTCTACCAGCAGCGCCGCCAGTTCATCGCGGCGGCCTCGCGCTTCCGCAACGTCGTCGACAAGTACGACGTGACGAGCCACACGCCGGAAGCGCTGCACCGCCTCGTGGAGGTGTATCTGGCCCTTGGCCTTCGCGACGAGGCGCGGAAGACCGCGGCGGCGCTCGGGTACAACTACCCCGGATCGAAGTGGTACGAGCGCAGCTTCGCGCTCGTCGAACGCAACACGACCGGCTGAGGCGGCTAGCGTGCTTGCCGCGCTGGAAATCCGCAACGTCGTCCTTATCGAACAGCTTTCGCTCGATTTCGGCGAAGGCCTCGGCGTGCTCACCGGCGAGACCGGCGCGGGCAAATCCATCCTGCTCGACAGTCTCGGCCTCGCGCTCGGTGCGCGCGGCGACACCGGGCTGGTGCGCGTCGGCGCGGGGCAGGCGCAGGTGACGGCGGTGTTCAGCGTGGACGAAGGCCACGAGGCGTTCGCGCTGCTGGGCGAGCAGGGCATTGAGACCGAGGGGCGGGAGATCGTGCTGCGGCGCATCGTGCGCAGCGACGGCGGCAGTCGAGCGTTCGTGAACGATCAATCGGTGAGCGCGCAACTGCTGCGCGATGTCGGCGGCACGCTTATCGAGATTCATGGCCAGCATGACGAGCGGGGACTGCTCAATCCGAAGGGGCACCGCGCGCTCCTTGATGCGTTCGCCGGCATCGATACCGGGCCGTGCGGCGAGGCTTACCGGGCGTGGCGGGAGGCGGAAGCGGCGCTTGCGGCGGCGCGCGAGACCGTGGAGCGCGACGAGCGCGACCGCGAGTTTCTGGAACATGCCGTCGCGGAGCTGCGCGCGCTGAAACCCGAACCCGGCGAAGAGGAAACGCTCGCGGCGCGGCGTACCGACATGCTGAAGGGCCAGAAGCTCTCCGAAGACCTGGATGCGATCAGCGGCGATCTCGACGGTAGCGACGGCGGCCTTGCACGCCTGCGCACGGCGGCGCGGCGGCTGGACCGCGTGGCGGGCGAGCATCCGCTGCTCGGCGAGATGCTTGCCGCGCTCGACCGGGCGCTGGCCGAGGCGGGGGAGGCGGAGGATCACCTGCGCGCCGCACGCGAGGCGATGTGGTTCGAGCCAAGCGAGCTTGATGACGTCGAAAGCCGCCTGTTCGAGCTGCGCGGCGTGGCACGCAAGCACCGGGTGGAGCCCGATCGGCTCGCCGATCTTGCCGCCGAGTTCGAGGCGCGCGCTGCGGCGATTGCGGCGGGTGAGGCCGGGCTTGCGGGATTGGAGCGCAAGGTGGCCGGCGCGCGGGAGGCGTTCATCAAGGCTGCCGACGCGCTCGGCGCGGCACGGCGGGCGGCTGCAGAGCGCCTTGACCTCGCTATGGCGGGGGAGCTGCCGCCGCTGAAACTGGAAGCCGCGAAGTTCCGTACGGTGGTGGAAACGCTGCCCGAGGCGCAATGGTCGGAAGCTGGAACCGACCGCGCCGAGTTCGAGATTTCGACGAACCCCGGCGCACCGTTCGGGCCGCTGATGAAGATCGCCAGCGGCGGCGAACTGTCGCGCTTCATGCTGGCGCTGAAGGTGGCGCTTTCCGAAACGCGCGGGCAGGGCACGCTTATTTTCGACGAGATTGATCGGGGTGTCGGCGGGGCAACCGCGAGCGCGATCGGCGAGCGGCTGGCGCGGCTGGCGGAGGGCGCGCAGGTGCTCGTCGTGACGCACAGTCCGCAGGTGGCGGCGCGCGCGGCGCAGCAGTTCCGCATCGAAAAGGCATCGGACGGTATGGAGGCGCGCACGGCGGTCGTTCGGCTGGATGCGGCGGCGCGGCGTGAGGAGATCGCGCGGATGCTTTCGGGCGCAGAGATCACCGACGAGGCGCGCGCGCAGGCGGAAAGATTGTTGGCGTGAAGCGGATTGAAGACCTGACCGAGGCCGAAGCGGCGGCGGAACTCGAACATCTGGCGGCAGAGATCGCCCGGCACCGGCGCGCCTATTACGAGCACGACGATCCCGAAATCAGCGATGCCGAATTCGATGCGCTGGAAAAGCGCAATGAGGCGATCGAGGCGGCTTTCCCGCAGCTTGTGCGCGCGGATAGCCCGTCGCGGAGCGTGGGGGCTGCACCGGCCGGCGCGTTCGCCAAGGTGACGCACGCAAAGCCGATGCTGAGCCTCGACAATGCGTTCAGCGGTGGGGAGGTCGAGGATTTCGTCGGGCGCATCCGGCGCTATCTGAAGCTGGACGCGGACGAGCCCGTGGCGCTCACCGCCGAACCCAAAATCGACGGGCTGTCTTGCTCGCTGCGCTATGAGCGCGGCGTGTTCGTGCAGGCGGCGACGCGCGGCGACGGCAGCGTCGGCGAGGACGTGACCGCGAACGTCCGCACCATCGCCGACATTCCGCAGGCTTTGCCGATCGACACGCCCGTGTTCGAGGTGCGCGGCGAGGTTTACATGTCGAAGGCCGATTTCCTTGCGCTGAACGCTGAGCAGGAACGGGTGGGCGGCAAGATCTTCGCGAACCCGCGCAATGCGGCGGCGGGCTCGCTGCGGCAGAAAGATGCGTCGATCACGCAGGCGCGGCCGCTGAAGTTCTTCGCGCACGGCTGGGGCGAGGTGACGGCGCTTCCCGCCGATACGCAGATGGGGGTGATGCAGGGGATCGCGGGCTGGGGCATCCCGGTCGATCCGCTGCTGGCGCTGGTCGAGGGCGGGGAAGGCGCGCTGGAGCATTATCGGAAGATCGAGCAGGCGCGCGCCGATCTCGGCTACGATATCGACGGCGTCGTCTACAAGGTGAACCGGCTTGATTGGCAGGAACGGCTCGGCTTCGTCGCGCGCGCGCCGCGCTGGGGGCTCGCGCACAAGTTTCCGGCCGAGCAGGCGGAAACCACGCTTGAAGCTATCGATATCCAGGTGGGGCGCACGGGCAAGTTGACGCCTGTGGGACGGCTCGTGCCGGTGGGTGTGGGGGGTGTGATCGTTTCGAACGTCACGCTGCACAATGCTGACGAGATCGAGCGGCTGGGCGCGCGGCCCGGCGATCGGGTGCGTATCCAGCGCGCGGGCGATGTGATCCCGCAGATCGTCGAGAACCTGACGCGCGACGAGGAGCGGCCGCCGTTCGTGTTTCCAGATCACTGCCCGGAGTGTGGTTCGGCGGCGGAACGGGAGCCGGGGGAGGTCGATTATCGCTGTACGGGCGGGCTCATCTGCCCAGCGCAGCGCGTCGAGCGGCTCAGGCACTTCGTGTCGCGGCGTGCGCTCGATATCGAGGGACTGGGCGAGAAGAGCATTGTCGAGCTGTTCGCCGATGGGCTGTTGCAATCGCCGGCGGATATCTTCCGGCTGCATACGCACGCCGAGGCGCTGAAAACGCGGGAGGGGTGGGGCGAGCAGTCGGTCGCGAACCTCGTTGCCGCGATCGATGCGCGGCGGTCGCCGCCGCTTGACCGGTTCCTGAATGCGCTCGGCATCCGGCATGTCGGCGAGGTGACGGCGCGCGATCTGGCGCGGCGCTATTCAAGCTGGGCGGGATTTCGCGAGATGATCGACCGCGCGCTTGCGCGCAGGGCCGAGCTTTTGCCGGTGGTTGGGGAGACGGAGGACAAGTTCCTTGCGCGCGAGGCCAAGGAGCTTGCGACGATCATTGAAACGCCGGGCGTCGGGCCGGAAGTGGCACTGGCGCTCGTCGATTTCTTCGCCGAACCGCACAATGCCGAGGCGGTTGCCGACCTGCTGGGCGAGGTTTCGCCCGCCGATATCGTGTTCGAAACGCGGGAATCGCGCGTGAGCGGCAAGACGGTGGTGTTTACCGGCACGCTCGAAGCACTGTCGCGCGATGAGGCGAAAGCACAGGCGCAGGCGCTCGGCGCCAAGGTCGCCGGGTCGGTGTCCGCCAAGACCGATCTGGTCGTTGCCGGGCCTGGCGCGGGGTCGAAACTCAAGAAGGCGGCCGATCTTGGCATCGAGGTGATCGACGAGGCGGCGTGGCTGGAAATCGTCCGGCAAAGCTGACCCCTGCGGCACGTGCGCGCAGGACCGATCCCGTCACATAGATGACGTTTTTTTGTGGACATGGTAAAGACAGTCCGTAACCTGCTGGCGTATCGGCAGAACCGGGGGTCTGTTGAACATGAGAGGCTTGGCCGCCGCCGCGACGCATCCTGAGTCAGGTGTGCTCGATGTCACGGCGAACGACTTGTACGGCGAGGGCCGCTGGCCCGAGGTTTTCGCGCGTCTGCGGCGCGACGATCCCGTGCATTTCTGCCCCACCAGCTTTTACGGGCCTTATTGGTCCGTCACGCGCCACGCCGATATCGCGCATGTCGAAGCGCTGCCGCAGCTGTTCTCGTCCTCGTGGACGCACGGCGGCATCACCATCCTGCACAACGATCCTGATATCCAGCTGCCGATGTTCATCGCGATGGATCGCCCCGAGCACACGGCGATGCGGCGCACGGTGTCGCCCGCGTTCAGCCCGAGCGCGCTCACCGACCATGCCGCCGCGATCCGCGCCCGCACGGCGGCGCTGCTCGACAGCCTGCCGGTGGATGAGCCGTTCGACTGGGTGGACCGCGTTTCGACCGAACTCACCACGCAGATGCTGGCGACGCTGTTCGATTTCCCTTGGGAAGACCGCCGCCTGCTCGCGACATGGGCAAACTGGGCGGGCGATTTCCGGGCCGCGGTGAGCCCCGCGCTGCGCCGCAAGCGCCAGCGCGTGCTGCAGCAGATGGTCGATTATTTCGGGCGGCTGTGGGCCGAGCGGCGGAACAGCGGGCTGGCGCCGGACCTCTTGTCGCGGATGATCCATTCGGACGCGATGTCCAACCTCCGTCCGCAGGAATTCTGCGGCAATCTGATGCTGCTGGTGATCGGCGGCACCGACACGACGCGCAATTCGATGACCGGGCTCGTCGTCGCGCTCGAACAGTTCCCCGAGAACCGGGCGTTGTTGGAGGCGGACCACGGCCTTGTCGTCAATGCCGTGTCGGAGCTGATCCGCTGGCAGACGCCGCTTTCGCACATGCGGCGTACGGCAACGGAAGATACGGAAATCGGCGGCAAGCTTATCCGCAAGGATGACAAGGTCGTGCTGTGGTACAACAGCGCGAACCGAGACGAGGCCGTGTTCACCGATGCCGACCGCTTCGACGTGACGCGCGCCAATGCACGCCGCCACCTGGCGTTCGGCTTCGGCATCCACCGCTGCGTCGGCGCCCGGCTTGCCGAGCTGCAACTCTATATCCTTCTCGAAGAGATGCTGAACCGCGAGATGCGCGTGACGCCGCTGCACGCGCCGATGCGGATTCCCTCGCCCTTCGCGAACGGCTACCGCAAGCAGATGGTGACGATCACCCGATCCTAGCGTTTTGGAGCGCGTTACGACGCGCGTCCTTTCCGTCATTCTGTCACGTGCAGGGGTGAGGAAGGGAGACTTCGCCATGGCGACCAAAGTGGCAGCGGATACGTGCGATCTCGCCGCGATCGACCCGGCAGATTACCACTACTTCACCGAGCAGACGTGGCCCGCGCTGTTCGCGCGGCTGCGCGCCGAAGATCCGGTGCATTACTGCACGGAAGGGCTCTTCGCGCCCTACTGGTCGGTCACGCGCTACAAGGACATCGTGCATGTCGAGGCGCTGCCCGACATCTACTCCTCCTCGTGGGAATACGGCGGCATCACCGTGCTCGATGCGCTCGATCAGGAACTGAAGTTCCCGATGTTCATCGCGATGGACCGGCCGCAGCACTCAGCCGAGCGCCGCGTGGTTGCGCCGGCCTTCACGCCAAGCGAGATGCAGCGGCTTGCGGGGCCGATCCGGGCGCGGACGGCCGCGTTGCTCGACAGCCTGCCGGTGGGCGAGACGTTCGACTGGGTCGACCGCGTTTCGATCGAGCTCACCACGCAGATGCTCGCCATTCTGTTCGACTTCCCGTGGGAGGACCGGCGGCTGCTGACCAAGTGGTCGGACTGGGCGGGCGACGTGCAGGCGGCGGCCGATCCGGCGATGCGGGAGGAGCGCACGCGCATTCTCTATGAAATGGGCGCCTACTTCCACGGCCTGTGGCAGGCGCGCCTCAATGCACCGCCCGCGCCTGATCTGCTTTCTATGATGATCCATTCCGAAGCGCTGTCGAAGATGGATGAGCAGGAGTTCATCGGGAACCTCGTCCTGTTGATCGTCGGCGGCAACGACACGACGCGCAACTCGATGACTGGTCTGGTGCGGGTGATGAACGAATTTCCCGCCGAATGGGAAAAGCTGAAGGCGGACCGGAGCCTCATTCCCAATGCCGTCTCCGAGTTGATCCGCTGGCAGACGCCGCTTGCGCACATGCGACGCACGGCGAAAGAGGATACGGAGCTTGGCGGCAAGACCATCCACAAGGGCGACAAGGTGGTGATGTGGTACATTTCCGCCAACCGCGACACGGAGGTTTTCGAAAACCCGGATCGCGTGGATTTCAGCCGGGAAAACGCGCGGCGGCACCTGTCGTTCGGCTACGGCATCCACCGCTGCGTCGGCGCGCGCCTCGCTGAACTGCAGCTCACAATCCTGTTAGAGGAAATGCTGGCGCGGGGCATGGACGTGGAAGCAGTTGCACAACCGCAGCGCGTGCCGTCGCCCTTCATCCACGGCTACAAAGAACAGATGGTCCAGATCACCAAGGGTTAACAGGCGTTTAGAGAGAGCTATGCACTGAGTGCATAAGTGATAGGATTTTTCGACGGCTACTCGCCGATGCTGCACTGCATCATATGTCTCCCTGTCGCCACTAGGGGCGGCAACAGGAGGCTTACATGATCTACGCATATGCAAAGGCCGCCACGATGGCGTTCCCGCAGGATGGGCAGACGGTGCAGCCGACCAAGCTTCGTGAAGCGCGCAGCCTTGCTGGTCTTTTCAGCGAGCGCGGCCGCGACATGCAGCTGTTCCACGCCTGGCGCCCGTAACCACGGGCCTCAGGCTTTGAGGAGCCGCAAGGTCGGCCACTCGCCGATGACGGTTCTGGAGGCCGGCGCGACACCGCAATTGCGGTACGCCGCCTCCACCGCCTCGGCCTGACCCGCGAGCAACCCGGCGAGGATTAACGTCCCGCCGGGGGCAAGCGCCGCCGCGATGGACGGCGCCATTTCAATGAGCGGCCCGGCGAGAATATTCGCCACGACAAGATCGAACGGACAGCGCGCGGCCAGCGCCGCATCTTCCAGACCATCGGCCACGTAGAGCGCGATTTCGCCCGCGGCCTCCCCGATGTTAACCATGTTCACTTCAGTATTCTCGCGCGAAACCTTGATCGCGATGGGATCAATGTCGCTTGCCGTGACCACCGTTTCCGGCCACGCCTTGACGACGGCAAGCGCAAGGATCGCCGTTCCGGTGCCGAGGTCGAGCGCGTTCCTCGGCACGAACTCAAGCGCGTCGAGCGTCAGCAGGCAGCCCGTCGTTGTGGCGTGCTGGCCGGTGCCGAAGGCGAGACCGGCTTCGATCTGAAGTCCGATGCGGCCCGGCGGCAGGCGTTCCGCATCCGCAGCCGTGTGGACGAAGAAGCGTCCGGCTTCCACCGGATCGAGCCCGGCCTGGCTCATCGTCACCCAATCTTCGTCTGCCAATTCGACAAGCGTATGCGCCCCCCCGGCGCTCGGCAGCAGCGCAGAGACGGCCTCGATCAGCGCCTGCGGCGGATGCTCCTCTGTGTAGACGTCGAGCTGCCAGTCGTCGGGCTTCGATTCATCGGGTTCGCTCGTCATCACGACGGGCGGCGGATCGAAGTCGGCAAGTTCGGGCACGTCGCCGGTGAAGAGATCGGCTTCGGCGCGCTTGCAGGCGAAGGTGAGTTTCCATGTCGTCATATCCGCGGGGAATAGGCTGCGCCGGGGCGGGTGGCAATGTTTCGACGAACGGCTCTTGGCAGCGGTGGCCGTGCTCGTCATGCTGCGCGCATAGCGCTCCTGAAAAGGCCGAAATCATGAAACTTCGTACGCTTGTGCCGATTCTGCTCATCGGCGTTGCCGCCTGCGATTCTGCGCCGAAAGCGCCGCCAAAGGCGGACTGGCAGGCATTTTCCGATGCCTATATCGAGGCGACGTTCAAGGCCGACCCCTATTTCGCGGTGTATCAGGGCCGGCATGAGTACGACGGCATTCTGCCGGACTGGTCGAAGGCGGGAATCAATGCAGAGATCGCGCGGCTGAAAACGGCGCTTGCCGATGCGGAGGCGCTCGATACGTCGGGCTTCAGCGATGCCGAGCGGTTCGAGCATGATTACCTCGTTGCGGTGACGCGCGGCCGCCTGTTCTGGCTGGATACGGCGCGCTGGCCCTATCGCAATCCGGCATTCTACACCGGTGCGGGGCTCGACCCGAACGTCTATATCACGCGGCCCTATGCGGCGCCGGATGTGCGCCTGAAGGCGTTCGTGAAATACGCGAACGCGCTTCCCAAGGCCGCCGAGCAGATCAAGGCGAACCTCGCCGGGCCGATGCCGCGCACGTACATCGATTACGGCCTCGCCGCGTTCAACGGCTATGCCGATTATTTCGCGAAGGACGTGAACATGGCCTTCGCGGAGGTGAAGGACGAAGCGCTCCAGAAAGAACTGGATGCAGCGAGCGCCGCTGGCGCGCAGGCGATGCGCGACCTTGCCGCCTTCCTTGAAACCAAGCGCACCGGACAGACCGAAGACTTCGTGCTGGGGCCGGACGTGTTCGCGGCGATGGTGCGCGATACCGAAGGCGTCGATATCAGCCTCGAGGAACTCGAACGCATCGGCGAGGCGGACCTGAAGCGCAATCAGGCGGCGCTGAAATCGGCGTGCGACAAGCTCGCGCCCGGCAAGTCCATTGCAGACTGCATGGCGGTCGTTTCGAACGACAAGCCCGCGGATGGCCCGGTGGCAGAGGCGCGGCGCCAGCTGCCGGACCTGAGAGCCTTTCTGGTGAAGGCGGACCTTGTGACCATTCCGGGCACGGAGGAGGCGCTCGTTGAGGAGTCGCCGCCGTTCAACCGGCAGAACAGCGCCTACATCGACATTCCGGGGCCGTATGAGAAAGGCCTGCCTTCGGTCTATTACATCTCGCCGCCCGATCCTTCATGGCCGAAGGACGTGCAGGACGGGTTCGTGCCCGGCAAGCTCGACCTGCTGTTCACCTCCGTGCACGAGGTGTGGCCAGGGCACTTCCTCAACTTCCTGCACGCGAACCGCGCGAAATCGCAGTTCGGCAAGGTGTTCGTTGGCTATGCCTTCGCGGAAGGCTGGGCGCATTATACTGAGGAGATGATGTGGGAAGCGGGGCTGGGGAACGGTGACCCCGCGACGCACGTCGGCCAGCTATCGAACGCGCTGCTGCGCGATTGCCGCTACCTCTCCGCGATCGGGATGCACGCGCGCGGCATGAGCGTGGAACAGTCCCGCCAGATGTTCCGCGACCAGTGCTATCAGGACGAAGGCAACGCCCGCCAGCAATCGGCGCGCGGCACATACGATCCCGCCTATCTCAACTACACGATGGGCAAGCTGCTGATCCGCAAGCTCCGCGAGGACTGGACAGCATCACGCGGCGGTCGCGAGGCGTGGAAGGCGTTCCACGATGAGTTCCTTGGGTATGGCGGGCCGCCGATCCCGCTGGTGCGCAAGGCGATGATGAAGGAGCCGGACGCGAAGGCGGTGTTTTGAGGGGAGGGCTACCCCTGCACCTCAACGAAACTGTCCAGCACACGCTTGTCGCCTGCGTGATCGAACGCGACTTCGAGCTTGTTGCCTTCGATCGCCTTGATCGTGCCGCCGCCGAATTTCTGGTGGAAGACGCGCATCCCGACGGAAAGGTCGCGGCGCGGGGCGGCGCCGACAGTGACCGAGACGGGCTTCGCGTCGATCTGCGTCGCGGTGCGGGTGGGGCGGCCGTAGGTTTGGGCGCGCTGCCAGCCGGGGCCGTGGCCGCGCTGGGTCGCACGGTGGACGTCGGCGAAGGGGTCGCGCTCGTCGAGCGCGGCGCGCCAGAGCGAGGCGCCGCCGGAGAGCGATGTTTCGGCCTCGATGTGCTCGCGCGGCAGTTCGCTGACGAAGCGTGAGGGGATCGACGAGGTCCACTGGCCATAAACGCGCCGGTTCGCGGCGTGGAGGATCGTCGCTTCCTGTTTTGCGCGCGTGATGCCGACGTAGGCGAGGCGGCGTTCCTCCTCCAGGCTCTTGAGGCCGCCTTCGTCGAGCGAGCGCTGCGAGGGGAAGACGCCTTCCTCCCAGCCGACGAGGAAGACGTGGTCGAACTCAAGGCCCTTGGCGCCGTGCAGGGTCATGATCGTGACCTTGGGTTCGTCGCGCGATTCCTCATTGTCCATCACGAGGCTGACGTGTTCGAGGAACGCCTCCATCGATTCGAACTCTTCCATCGCGCGGGTGAGTTCGAGGAGGTTTTCGACGCGGCCCTGCGCTTCGGTGGAGCGGTCGGCCTGCCACATGGCGAGGTAGCCGGATTCCTCGATGATGATGCGCGCGAGCTCCGGGTGGGGCATCTTGTCGGCATGGTGCCCGCGCCAGCGGCGGAAATCCTCCGAAAGCTGGGCGAGCGCCTTGCGCGCGGCGGGCGGGATTTCGTTCGTGCTGGCAATGTCGGAGGCGGCGACCGACAGCGGCGCGCCGGTGGCGGCGGCGAACTGGTGGAGGCGCTGCAGGCTCTTGTCGCCAAGGCCGCGCTTGGGGGTGTTGACGATGCGCTCGAACGCGAGGTCGTCGGCGGGCTGCGCGACGACGCGGAAGTAGGCGAGGGCGTCGCGGATTTCGAGGCGGGCGAAGAAACGC
>TARA_R110000850_G_scaffold277130_2_pt1 | contig 56673 bp, 60 predicted proteins | sample TARA_R110000850 | Tara Oceans TARA_R110000850 (sample SAMEA4397586) | marine metagenome | biome: Polar Biome; feature: [SRF] surface water layer (ENVO:00010504); material: water (ENVO:00002006), including particulate matter (ENVO:01000060) such as... | depth 5 m
CCCCTTCCGCCATGTCTATCTACTGGGCATGAACGATGGTGACTATCCGCGCCAGCAGGCCCTGGCCGATTTCGACATCATGCGCCGTTCTGGCCAGTACCGCCCTGGGGATCGCTCTCGCCGTGAGGACGACCGCTACTTGTTGCTGGAAGCGCTCATGTCAGCACGCGAGCGGCTTGCAATCAGTTGGTCTGGGCGAAGCATCCGCGATAACACGGAGCGTACGCCATCGGTATTGGTTGGCCAGTTGCGAGATCACATTGCGAGTGCCTGGCGCCTGCAGGGCGCTACTCATCCAGAGAATGCAGGTGTGGATCTGGTAAAGGCATTGACGACTGAGCACCCGCTTCAGCCGTTTAGTCGAGCCTACTTCAATCACGATGCAACGAGACAAGGTCAGGGCGCCCCCCAAGACTTCGCTGACGCCCGCCTGTTTACCTACGCGTCGGAGTGGGAGCACCTTCACGAAAATCAGAAAGGCGGAACGTCACCTATAGCGCCTGAGGTGCTGGCGCCACTGCCAACGTGGGCACCGGATGCATCCGTGACCTTGCGTCAGTTAGCTAGCTTCCTGAGACGGCCAATCGACCAAATTTATCGGCAACGACTCGGTGTGTACTTCCACGACCTCAATATCGAGAGCGATGACGCTGAGCCTTTCGGATTTAACCATCTCGACGTTTGGAAGCAACAAGACGCCGTATTGCAGCCTGTTGGCCAAGGCTTATCCATGAGCCCTGATCTGGATGTCGATGCTGCGCTTGAACGCGCTGTCGAGGCGCGCAAACGGCAAGGCGAAATGCCGCACGAGCCTTTCACACATCACGTGTCCGAGGCGATCACAGCTCCACTGCACGATCAGTTGCACCGGTACCAGCAACACCTTCTAGCATGCTCTGGCCCCGTCACCCCGATGCCAGGGATTAAGCTTGCTCACACAGGCCTGTTGCTCGAGGACACAATCGACCATGTCTATACCCTCCGTGAAAGCACGTGCATCCCTAAAAGCACGTGTGCTCGTATCGTACTGGAGACCAGCAAGCTCCATGAGGGGGAGCGCCTCAAATGGACATCCCTGGTTAAACACTGGCCCGCGCACCTTGCACTGCAATGTGTCGCGCCTGAGTCACCCACCATTGTGGTGGGGCAAACGGGAGATGTCGTGCTTTCAGGGATGCTGGCTGAAACTGCACGCCATCTTATGGAGAAGTTGATGTCGGGCTGGTTGGATGGGATGCACCGACCGCTCCCGCTGACCTGCAAGGCGGGATTTAGAGCGCTAGACAACCAGGTCTGGGAAGAGGATGGCGGTGATTGGGGGAAAGTGGAAAGCGACTTCCTGGAGGAGCAAGGCCAAAGCCTCACCATTCGTCGCCATTACTCGGATTTTGGAACACTTCTCGATGGAGGTGAGTTCCGTATTCTAGTCGAATCGCTCTATACACCGCTTCACCGTCTCGTGACGGAATATGCAAAGGAGAATGCCTGATGTCACTGGTTCTTGACCTCCCCCTTCGGGGCAGCCAGCTGATCGAAGCTAGTGCCGGCACTGGCAAGACCTTCACAATTGCCTTGCTTTATGTGCGTCTGGTACTGGGGCACGGCGCTCCTGATGATCAAAGCAATGGTCGCGACAATGGTTTCACGCGCACCCTTACACCCCCTGAAATTCTCGTTGTCACGTTTACCGAGGCAGCGACCCAGGAGCTGAAAGGACGGATCCGTGAACGCCTGGTCGATGCAGCGCAAGCATTTCGTGAATCCCCGGCTGAGGCTGACCTGGATAGCGAAGACCCCCTGCTGGCGCTACGCAATGAGTACCCAACTGAAAAATGGAGCAGCTGCGCCCGACGCCTGCAGCTTGCCGCTGAATGGATGGACGATGCAGCCGTCTCAACGATCCATAGCTGGTGCTACCGGATGCTGAGCGAGCACGCTTTCGACAGTGGTAGCTTGTTTTCGCAAACGCTTGTCTCCGATCAATCCGAATTGGTGACCACGGCCGTACAGGACTATTGGCGTTCACGCTTTTATCCGATGGCGCCAGCCATGGCAGCCCTTGTCTACGAAACCTTTGAAGCCCCCGCAGCGTTAGAGAAGGCCCTCCGGCCGCTGATCAAACGAGAAGAGTGTCGACTGGAATTCCAGCAGACACCCATCGACATGACACCTCTGCCTGAAAAGCTCTCTGCTGCCGGCAGTGTGATTCACGCGTGTCGCCAAGCTGAAGAGCAAGCACGCGAAGCTTGGCAGGTGGATGGCGCCGAACTCCGCTCACTCCTGCAGGGCTTGCGTAAGGGGATGAACGGCAATAGCTTCCGCGGCAAAGATGATGACGACACCTTCACGGGCTGGCTAGAAGGCATTCAGGCATGGGCAGACGGTGGGGAGCCCAACAGTTTCGTCAAGAAGCTAGGCCGGGACACGCTCAAGCTCAAAAAAGGCCACGTGGTACCCGCCCACCCCTTTTTCGATCTGATCGAGACATGGCAGTGCGCCACCCAGGGAGTCCCCGACCTCAAGCCCCAAATACTGGCAGACGCCCGTGATTGGGTACTAGAACGCATGCAGCGCCAGCTGCATGACCGGGCAGAAATGGGCTTCGATGACCTTCTTAAACGGCTCGACAAGGCGCTCGCCGGAGAGAACGGGCCGCAGTTGGCCCAACGCATCCGCGAGCAGTTCCCCGTGGCCATGATTGATGAGTTCCAGGATACCGATCCGCTGCAGTACCGTATTTTCGAGCAAATTTATCACGTCAGCCAAAACGACGATCAGACCGGTATCATTCTGATTGGTGACCCCAAACAGGCGATTTACTCCTTTCGCGGTGCTGACATCCGCACTTACCTTCAGGCCAAGGCGGAGACTTCCGGTCGCCACCACACCCTAGGGAAGAACTTCCGATCGAGCAGCGAGATGGTCAATGCGGTGAACGCCTTGTTTCTGCAGGGAGATATGCATGACCGGGGCGCCTTTCGGTACCAGTTAAACGAGGATAATCCCCTCCCATTCCAAGAGGTTGCTGCTAAGGGGCGCAAAGAAACGCTGATCATCAACGGGGCTGCCGCACCCGCCCTGACCGCATGGTGGCACGCTCCCGATGATTGGATTCGTCCTGATGATTACCAGACCGTCATGGCCGAGCATGCTGCTGAATCGCTCTCACAGTGGCTTGCGCAAGCGAAAGTCGGCGAAGCTGGATTCAGGGGGGACGACTCACTGACGCCGCTGAGAGCGTCGGATGTGGCCATCCTTGTACGCGACCGAAATGAAGCGGCCGTCATGCGTGAGGCGCTGAGCCGGCGCCAACTGCCTAGTGTGTATCTGTCTGATCGCGACTCGGTGTTTGCCAGTGAAGAAGCGCGTGATTTGCTTTACTGGCTTCAGGCATGTGAAGAGCCGGACAATGACAGCCTGGTTCGCACCGCCCTAGCCTCCCCCACCATGCGTCTGAGCCTTTCATGGCTGGATAAACTGCACCAAGACGAGTTGGCCTGGGAGGAGTACCAGGACCGGTTCCATCGCTACCGGCACCGCTGGCAGAAAGTAGGCGTTCTGCCGATGATTCGCCTCTTGATGCAAGAGTTCGACCTCGCCAGCCGTTTGCTGGAGGACGCCGGTGGCGAGCGTAGGCTGACCAACCTTTTGCACCTTGCAGAGTGGGCCCAGCAAGCAAGTGAACTTCTTGACGGCGAACAAGCCCTGATTCGGGAGCTCGCGGAGCATATCGGCAACCCGGGCGGAGAAGAACAGATACTGCGGCTTGAGAGCGATGCGGATCTGGTCAAAGTGGTGACCTTTCACAAGTCAAAAGGCCTCGAGTACCCGATCGTACTGCTGCCCTTCATTGCTGGCTGGACAGAAGTCGATGGGCGCCGGGGACGACCAATTTATGAAAATGACGGTGTCGTCGTCGAGTTGGGCAAAAAAGCAGAGGCTGCTGAAGCCTATGCTAAAGCGGATGACGAGCGTCTATCGGAAGACATGCGCTTACTGTATGTCGCACTGACTCGCGCTCGCCACGCCACCTGCTTGGGCGTCGCGCCGCTTGCTCAAGGCAATGCCAAAAAACCGCAATTACACAAAGGGTCGCTCGGCTATCTGTTGACCGGTGGCACTGCCGTGAAGACAGCTGACGAACTGAAGGAAGCCCTTGAGGCTGCGTTAAATGGCTGCGCACATAGTGGTTTTGAAGTCGTCACGGCGACAAGCCCGGTTACGTTGGCACCCCAAGATAGCGGCACTGGCGCTTACGTTCCTGCTCGACGACCGACGCATGCAGCGTTCCAGCCGTGGTGGGTTGCCTCTTACACCGCCATCGTGGAGCGACATTCAGGAAGTATCCACGCTCCCGACACCCCTGCAGAGTCCACACAAGCCGACGAATCCCTGCAGATTGGGCGATACATGCCGGCAGGCGTGCCAGAACAGGGCACAATCCACGCCTTTCCCCGGGGGCCGGAAGCGGGGACGCTGCTTCACGGATTGTTGGAATGGGCCGGTACCGAAGGGTTTGATGAGGCACTGGCCAACGTTGAAGAGCGCAAGAGAATGGTCGAGCGCCGCTGTAGGGTTCGCGGCTGGGGTGAGTTTGCCGACGCCGTAGATACCTGGCTGTCCGCTCAATTGGCCATGCCATTGTTAGCGGCAGATCCCACGATGACACCAGCCAATCTGAAAACCTACCTGGTTGAGCAGGACTTCTGGTTTGAGGCATCCAATGTGGCCACGCCTGAACTGGATCGCTTGATCACACGGCATACCCTGGAGGGAGTGCAGCGGCCCGCGCTGGGCTTCAATCGTCTCAACGGGATGTTGAAGGGGTTCATCGACCTGATCGCCGAGCACAATCAGCAATACTTTGTGCTCGACTGGAAATCCAATTGGCTGGGCGCAAATGCAGATGCCTATCAGTTGGAGCCCATGCGGCAAGCCATGCGAGACAAGCGACATGACGTTCAGATGTGTCTGTACGTGCTGGCGCTGCATCGTCACCTGCGCCAGCGACTACCCGAGTATGACTACGACAGGGATGTAGGTGGCGCGCTTTATGCGTTCGTCAGAGCAGCTGGCGAGGCGCCGGGCCTCGGTGTCTATCACGAGAAGCCACCACTGGCTCTGATCGAGGCGCTGGATGCTCTCTTCGCCGGAAAACCGATTGCTACTGCAACACAACAGGAGGCCGTCTAATGGCTCTACCTACACCACTGATGCCGTCCCCCCACTCACCGCTCACCGGGTCGGCGACCACGATCGAAGTGCTGCGCCAATGGCGAGACATCGGATGGATTCGCGCATTGGACTGTGCCTTTGCAGAGTTCCTGCACCTGCAGCACCCGACAACGTCCCCGTTAGTGTTGCTGGGTGCCGCGCTGGTTAGTCACCAGAGCGGCCGAGGCCATCTCCTCCTTGATCTGGTGGAAACGTTGCAAGAGCCCGGAACGGTCGTTTCGGCCGTGGATACAAGCGATGCGTACCCCGCGCCAGTTACGACTGCACCCGAGCAATTGCTGGGAGAGCTTGATTTGGATCAGTGGCATGCCGAGCTGGCCCAATGCGCGCTTGTGGAAACACCCAGTGATGGTGGTGCTGAGCGGCGCCCGTTAGTCCTTGATGGCCACCGCGTTTATTTGCGTCGCTATTGGCGCTACGAACAGGCAATCACGCAAGCAGTAGAAACCAAGATCTCACAGCGACGGGAAGTCGATGAAGCACGAATGCGGGAGCTGCTTAGTCACCTCTTCCCTGGCCAAAGCGCCAGCCCATCCCCTGACTGGCAGATGCTTGCCTGCGCCCTTGCTGCACGCTCTCAATTTGGGGTGATTACCGGTGGCCCGGGCACAGGCAAGACAACAACCGTTGTTAAGTTGCTGGCGCTTCTGCAAGCGTTATCAATTAAGGATGGGGGTGGCCAGCCCTTACGGATACGCTTGGCAGCGCCAACCGGTAAAGCTGCAGCCCGCCTCAACGAATCCATTGCCAGCCAGGTAAGCGAACTACCGCTTGAGGGGATCGCCAACGGCGAGGCTATTCGCAACGAGGTGCCTAACGAAGTCACTACCCTTCACAGGCTGCTTGGAGCACGGCCCAACACCCGCAAGTTCCGGCATCACAGCCTTAACCCGCTGCCGGTTGATCTGGTCGTCGTCGATGAAGCCTCTATGATCGATGTCGAAATGATGGTCTGCCTGCTTGATGCGCTTCCCTCTGACGCGGGGCTAGTGATGCTTGGTGATAAGGATCAGCTGGCGTCCGTGGAAGCCGGTGCCATTCTAGGTAGTCTATGTGCGCAGGCACATAACGGGCACTACAGCGCCGATACCGATGAGTGGCTTCAGCGAGTTACCGGCGTTGCCCCGACAGTCGAGCTTGTTTGCAATCCGGCACGTCCATTGGATCAAACGATCGCGATGCTTCGCCATAGTTACCGCTTTGGCTCAGATAGTGGCATTGGCCGTCTGGCACGGGCTATCAACTTAAACCAGCCTGAACAGGCCCGCGCTGCCCTTGAGGACGGGAGACTGGAAGACCTTCACAACCTGACACTCACGCGCTCAGAAGATCACGCCCTAGAGTCGCTAGCGGTGGATGGAGTGTTGGGCCAAGGGCACGGCTACGCCCATTTTCTGACAACATTGCAGCACCAGCGGCCGGCACCCACAGAGGAGCGTGCCGTCTTCGACGAATGGGCTCGCCAGGTACTGGCCTCCCACAGCCAATTCCAACTGCTCTGTGCGTTGCGTCGAGGACCAATGGGGGTGGAAGGGCTTAACCCCCGAATTGAGGCGTGTCTGGTCAACGAGGGGTATTTGCCAGCAGATGCGGCCACGTCACTATGGTATGAAGGCAGGCCAGTGCTGGTCACCGGTAATGACTATGGATTGAAACTGATGAATGGCGATATAGGTATCGCCCTCACCTTGCCCGTTGGCCAGGACGCCGCGGGAGAGCCCATCATGGGGCTACGCGTCGCGTTTCCGGCAGGAGATGGAGCAGGTGGGATTCGATGGGTGCTGCCGAGCCGGTTGCAACGCGTGGAGACCGTTTTCGCCATGACCGTTCACAAATCACAAGGGTCGGAATTTGCCCATGCTGCACTGGTGCTGCCCGATGCCCCCACGCCGATCGCTACCCGAGAGCTCTTCTATACCGCGGTCACGCGTGCGAAACGTCTTTTCACCCTGGTCGAGGTTAAGCCAGAGCTTACGCGTCGTGTGATTGGCCGCGCCATCTACCGTGCCAGCCAGATGTTCCCCACGGCTTAGTGGAGACCGTCGCAGTCTGAACGAACAGGCATAAAAAAACCCCTAAAGCCTATTTGGCCTAGGGGTTTTTTTCGTCATCAAGGTCATGCGTTACGCCTTTTTTTCGCGGGATTCCTCATGGTCCTTGTGTCTAGCCCACAAGAAACCGCCAACGAATAAAAGCAATGATGCTGTCAGAATCCCAATCGGGAGAGCTACTTCAGCAGGCATGATCTAATCCTCATTTTCATAAGTGTATGATAAATACATAGCATACGCGTAAAGCGCAATCAAACCGAGAATCACCGACACCGGCATCAACACAGCGACAAGCTGAATGGATGCACTGTCCATGGCAAGGCCAACGAAGGGCTTTAGCACATGGGATAGTGACGCCAATAAGGTAGCCAGGGAGAGATCCGTGGCAGCTTCCTTGATGCCGTGAAGCATGGCGATGGTATAACGATTCGGAATGTCTTTCTGGCGTAGCTTTTTGAGTTCAACACGAACAGCATTCGCATATGCCAATGCCATCAGGATGAAACCCAAAACTACCAACACGATGAGGATGAAGTTGACTTTGACCAAGACGGTCGTCGTCAAACCAAGGAGAAATAGGCTTTGCCCAACGCCTCCAATCTTACTAAGCACTTTATTCATAATTACCTCCAGTCTTTTGTTAAAAAGCGGAGGCAACTATCCCCTAGGGGCTAGATTGCCCCCGCAGGGTGGGTGCTCATCGATAAAACCTCTTATCGACTTTGGGTGAGATGAAAAGTGTTGAGAATTGATTCAACACCAGTCATCACATTTTTCACAACAGCGTTTCCGTTGTTGTCATGGAATCTCACTATTTCGTAGGTACCAGGACTTACTAGACCGGCTTGATACGATAGAACAGCTCGAGTTCCTATGATCATGAGATACTCCTTACAGATGGAACTCTCCCAAGAGGCAGAGCCCCTTCGTGGGAAAGTATCCATGCAGACTGGCGAACCAGCAGAGCATGAACGTTTAAGACGGGATATTTTGGAGTGGCCCGGACCACTTATCAGCTCACAAGGAGCAGAAACTGCAAAGCCATAAGCGCAGCGAGTGCACATGGGTTTGGAGTCTCGATACAAGAGAAATTGGAAAGGCCGAATTGCGAAAAATGGCTGCTAGAACCACTTGTCAGCTCACAAGGAGCAGAAACAGCAAAGCCATAAGTGCAACGAATGCACATAGTTTTGGAGTCATGATACCGGGGATAGGGAAAGGCCGAGATGCTTATAAAGGTGGCTCGGACCACCTGAAAGTATCGTATCGAAAGGCTTAATTAAGATCAAGTGGTTCCATCCCTGGCGGGACGAAACCCGCGCAAGGATGGAGAATGCCTCCCCATTGGGGAGGCGCCACGTATGGCCCTTAGGCCGCATCATCATTGACATCACCAGCTGATAAGCCAGGGACATCATCAAAAGAAACCCACACCCACGCTTGCACGTAAGCACCAGGATCATCACCTCGACTCACCGGCGCACCAGGACCCACCTCGATCTCACCATCAGAATGGTATTGATCTTTGGCAGCCTGGCGGACCGCATCATCCTCAGGGTGTTCCGCTAAGTCTGAAGAGTCAGCTTTTTCCTGCGATTGGAACTCCTCAAGCGCCAGCTCGGTGGCATTGAGCAATGCTTGAGAGGCGTCAGGGAATAACCCGTGCGACTCAAGCATGCAGGGCACCTCTTGTTCAGCACCAGGCGGAGTTGATCTCGGGCGACGGAAGATCGCCCACCCGTCGGGTGCCTCATCATGAACCACAACACTTCGAGGTTCATTGTCCTTCATCACGACGGCAACAACGGCATATTCGAAGACAGCGCCTCGAATCCAGTGAGTTGAGTCGTTCAAAGTCAAGCGAATCGTGGGGGATGTATCATTCATGGTCAGGCTCCTGAAATGAGAGGCCTCCCGCCCCAGAATGAGGAAGGAGGCCCGATTGGGATTAATCCGCGATGGTCATGTACAACGCTAGGGCGCGACGATGTAATTCATTGCCGGCCCGGGCCTGTTCATAAACATGCTTCAAAGCCGCATCATCGCTTTCAAACGACGGGGAGGCTTGATCATCTTCACGCTCAATGTCCCAAAATGCAGGGGTAAGCTGGCTGCCTTCTGCTTTGAAGAGATTCCACCCCTCTTGGCTAGCAGCTGCCTCATCTACATCTGTCCAGGGACTACCGCTCTCCGCTGAATGGACTTGGCGCTTAAGCAAGTCGGACGCGACACCATCACTTAGACGAGTCATGTCAGCGAGCTCACCTTCTTCATAGCCATCCTGTTGAGCATAACCGCGCATAAAGTGCGATAGATCATCATGGCCACGATCAATGAGCGAGTTGATGTCCTCCCATTGACCAGTGGTCAGCGTTACGGTGATGAAGTCAGTTGTCATTGGTGCTACTCCTGATAAAAGAAGGAGGCGCACCTCCCCTAGTGGGGGAAGTGGCCCCACTAGGGGAAACGAGGCAAAAAGCCTCATGGGTAGTTATCAGCTGAAATCCGCTGAAGGGTCACACGAAGCTGAAATAGCTACGTTAGGCCCATGCGGGAAATTCAACCTCTACAAGTTCGGACGCAAATACGGCGCCTGTTTCAGCATCAAGGAAACTGTGGGACAAGGATTCTGCCACCTCTTGTGCGCCTGACTCTGTCACAGAGTGATGGAGTCGGGCTGACACAGTGACTCGATGGGTCTCATCTTCAGTCTCGATGATCTCGGTACCCTCGATCAGATGGTGGCTGACTTCATAGTCAGCTTCACTGATGAGTTCTTGAAAGGTAACGCTGCCTGGAGAGGCTTCATGCGGAACGCGGAAAATCAAATGCAGTACGCTGCACTCGACGATCCCAGAGGCTTCGCTCTCGCATACTAAGGACTCGTTAAAGCTATGAGTCCCCTCCTCCCAATACTCGTTATCTTCCTCGAAGTCGCTGCCATCTTTATTCTCAAACAGCTCGTGGGCGATCTCAGTGAGATCGGCTTCGTCAGCATCGACTGGCACGTCGACCGTAACGGTGCATTCAACCGCTGTCAGGGCACGAAGGGTGATATCGACCTTGCGGGTGGCGATAGTCTTCGGTTTATTCCCAAACATGAGGCAGTTGATGGCTTCCACCTGCTCATCGCTAAAGCCATGAAAGTGAAAATCCCGTGCTAGCGTGACGCCCTTCTTGTAGTCAATAACAGCAGGCTCAGTGCTCCACCACTCTGGATCTTCCGTAGAAGACGGTTGAGTGGCACCTTCTCGCTTAAGGCGATCGGCAGCCCATACCACCGCAGCATCTATGACGCTGGGATGTTCATCTTCATCGTAGTCGAGCTCCGGATCGAAGATGAAGGCTGGTACATCTGGCTTGTCATCGAACAGTAGATCGCCACTATCCCACCATCCACGGCTTTCACTCATGCCCTGATCCAGGGACTCGGGAGTAAACCGCTCATAGGTGACATATAGGCCAATTGCGTTGCTCATAATAGTGCTCCGTTGAAATGGGAGCACACCACCCCTCTAGGGGCGGCATGCCCCTAGGGGGTTAAGTAAGAACCCGGCGTGCGGGTAGCGTTAGGCGCTCAACGTATGGTCAGCTTCAGCAGCGGACTGCGAAAGCTGCTTTGAGGTTGGCAGTTTATCTAGCCAGCTCGACCAACGCCCCCATAAAGCTGGGCGACGATCGATATTGGCTTGTAACTCTTCTCGTGTCATGCCGCCCTCGACTAACTCCAAAAAGGTAGTGTCGAGCTCGGCGTTATCACGAGACGCCTGGTAGAACATCTGGTTTTGATTCATGACGGGCATGGTCCGCTCCAATTAGTGAAGACATCCCCACACACTCGTGTGGGGATGGTGATGTCAAAAGAGACTTGCGATGGCTTACCAGTCGTAGCTCGGAAGCTCGGCAATTTGGTCTCCAGCGCTATCTAATAACACCCAGTGAAAACCACAGTCTTTAGCCGTGGATAGCACTGCTCTGAGTGAGCTAAGCCCCTCATCTTCACTGTCAACATGGATTAGCCAGCCGTGGTCGCGCCACATCCCAATTATCCGACCGTTTCTGATCGCCGGAGTGATCAGCTTGCTATCTTCAAAGGTCACATGCCCTGTCGATAGCACCGCCATTCGCTCCATCGGTATGAGTGGCTTAGCCGGTAGGCCCAGGAACTCGCCAACTGTAGCACTGTGCTGACATTCGACACAGATACACGGAGACGCTACACCGTATTCCATGTCTTCATGGTCGTCGCATCCATCATCCTTAATAATCGCCCATGTGCAAGCGCTGATTTTGAAACGCTCATCAGCTTTGCACTCGGGGCATGCCATGCCTTCCAGACAGTTTGTATTGCTCATGTGGTTCTCCATACGTGATGGGGACCCACTTACCCCTAGCAGGGGCAAGTGGCCCCTAGGGGGTTAAAGAATGCCGATCAATCCGAATAGAAATAGCCCTGATCAGGGCAAGTCTCTGCGGCCGGCAGGTCTTCGTATCGGGCATCCGGGTTGAAGCTAAACTTCAACGGAAACTCAATACGACGGATGTCACGAATAGCACGCTTCTTTAAGCGGCCACTGGACATCAAATCATTGGCGCACATACCGCCAAGCTGAGGGATTGGCTCATTGAACTTGCCAGGGAAATAATTCCCAGGCACCACTTTGCGGCCATCGTCGAAGACATGCCAAACCTCTTGGGTCTGCTCATCTACAAACACGTCACCACAATCGAGAGCGATGCCTATTTGCAGCAACTCATCTCCGCTAAGGCCACCGACGTTAGGGAAGTTTTGCTCGGCTAGCCATTGCATTGCATTGACGCCACCAAATTCACCATAGCCAGGATACGCAGCCTCTTTAATAGGAGGCTCGCCGTTAGGCTGTAGCATATACACCGTCCGACAGTGATCAGTGTATTCGTTGGCAATGCTTTCGTTGGTATCCGACGTTTTCCAGCTAAAAAATCCCATGGGTCATCCTCATCGTTTAGGTAACAAGACACCCCCTTTCGGGGTGCGATGCTACGGGTTAGTCATCAAGCAGCGTCCGCTGGCGAGTCCATGAACTCCTCTTGCCATTCACCACAAGCCGAGCAGTAAGCATCTGCAACGCCGTCGTGGTAAGACACGTTGCCAGAACAAGGCTCTGTGCAATCTGGATTAAGGCAAGCCAAGGGCTCAAGCGTGCAGCCGCAGTCGAATACATCTTGCAGTGTGTGCTCAGTAAGGGATGATGCCATGCCTCAATCCTCCTCTTCGCTGTCACAATCGCGAATTACACGTCCTGTTGAGACGACAATTTCCGCGACTGCATCGAGGTGGTCGGAATTCCAATCGTTGCCATCAAGGATGGCGTGGATCGAATCCAAAGCATGTCCATCAGATACTGACGACGCCTGTTCGGAATCGCTGCTGCAAGAGGTGTCATCTAGCGCATTGAGTTCTCCGCACAAAGCGTCAATCTCAGCGGCAAAGACAGGGTTATCATCGTTTTCGTCGTCATGAATATCACTCAGGATTTCCACGATGCGACGTGCGGATGCGGTAGGTAAAGTGCTCATTAGCAACTCCTTTGTTCAGACCAAGAAAACGCCACTCTTGGTGGCGTTCACTAGGCAGTGAGGGCAACCGACGGGCTGCCCGAATCGAATAACGATCGTCACTTAACGCTCGGTTAGGCAACAGCTTTCATAACCTCTTCAGGAAGTCGGATATCACTCCAACAGTAGCGATACTGCGTGCTTGAGTTGGGGAGATGCCCGACGAAGAATGTGGCCGACCAGTTGTAGTCGAAAATCACATCTTTATAGACCGGCTCCAGCATTTTGTCGTCATTCATCTTCATACCGCTGTGAAGCTGAAGCGTCGTACCAGGCTGGAGGGTTTTGGCCCATTTCTTAGTCGCTGCTTTCTTGCGTCTTAGTTGCCGGCACTTTTCGCGCCAGCCATAACGATCTTCGATATCGGATTGGCGGAGTATTCGTTCGGGACAGTCGTAGTAATTTGGCCCGACGCTTTCATCCATATCCTTATAACCCCACCCAAAATCGCCTTGAGCACGATCTGAGGCGGATGGTCCTGACATCTTCGACACACCGATAAAACGATATCCTTCCGGATGACGTATTAGCATGTAGAGGATGTTGCCGTTTGCAGAGTGATCCAGCACCTCGAAACCATCAGACGAGAAGCTTTTGGTTAGATACTGAATCATTTCTTTGCGGCTTCTGATGTCGCTGCGAAAGAGCGTACCCATAGTGGTCTCCTTAGTAGGAACCCAGGCGCACGCCAACCCAGCGGGAAGGCGCCCGCTGGGCATAATGAAGGTCGTGTCTCGTGAGACGTGACCGATTAGAGAGGAAAGACGGGGTGTTTCGGATGGCCCGTACCATCTATCAGTCCCAAAGGAACCGAAAGCTTATGCCAGTGGGCGCTAACACAACGTCCAGGCGCATGAGCTCTAGGAAGGGAGAGGTATTTGTTTCGGCGTTAAGGGCTGTGCCGTTCTGGGTTGATCGACTGCCCTCACCCGGGTGGGTGAAAGGCAGCCGCATTACACTAGAGCAGGGATCACCAGAGATCAGTCATCAAGCTGATGACCCGTTTCAACTAGTTGCTCCATGCTCACCTGGCTAAAGTCAGTATCCAGCTCACCCTCTATGACAGAGTGGACGAGACCTTTCTTCGCTAGATCCAGGACCAAGTTCATTTGCACTTGAAATGATTCGGCTTGTGTTTCGATTTCGTCGAGAACTTCATTCCATTGGAGATTTTCGTGAGGCTGCCAGATACATACTTTCTCTGGATCAGGCTCACCACCATCTTCAATGCAGTCCACGACATACCGATACCCGTCATACCACTTTTCACGTGCTGCAAAGCAGTCTTCGTTCGCAATTTCGTGAAAGCACAGTAGCTGGGCAGAAGCTAAGCCGAGAGCAAATTGTTGGATAGCAGAATGGTTCAGATCGTTCATGGGAGACTCCTAGGTAGGAAACCCAGGCGCGCACCATCCCAGACGGGACGGAGCCCGCTGGCAAGATAAAGACCGTGACAAAAACGCCGCGGTCGAGAAGGTAGTAAAGTCGGGATATTTTGAATGGCCCGCACCATCATTCAGTTCCAAAGGAACCGAAAGCATATGCCAATGAGCGCGCTAGAAGCGGCCATAAGCATAGACTCTCTGGTAGAGCATCAAAGGGGGAAGCATGAAAAGCCGGGGTGCTTAAACAGTGGCCCGGACCACTTCGAAAGAGTGTATCTGCAGGTGGCGTCATAGGCAACCCCGTCATGCAGAACCGGAAAGGCGCCAGCATAAGGCATGCTGGCAATGCGCTGCCCCCACAGGGAGCAGCGCACACCAAGCACGTATAACGATGCCACATAAGCATCTGGTAGGACTGTAACGACCGACAGCCGACTTTAGGCAAAAAGATCCAGGGCTAGCTCGGCCTCGGGCGCACTCGCTTCTTCCTCCCGGGCCAGCTCCTTCAGCAGCTGACTATGTTCCTCAGCGCTTATGGAGTGCTCTTGAAGGTAGTCTTCGAGGTCATGGTCGCCCAATCGCTCTTGTAGACGCCTCCAATACTGTGCACGACGTGCCAGCGCATCGTAATCGCTAGCTTTGCCGCGCCCCAGTTTAACCAAGCCGTGATTCAGCAGGACCTTTGCACTATCCGTAGCAGGAAACGATTTGGCTCCGAAGTAACGCTCCATATCGAATGCATCGACAAAAAGGGTGGCTTCTGCCTCGTCAATTTCCAGCTCGTCAGCCTCATCAAAATAGACCACTTGCCTTAGCTTCCCCTCGTATCGATCCCGGATTGTCCGTGTCGGTGGACGCTCTGGGTACTGTCGTAGGTTCGCCTCAGCGATGATGGCATCTTGAAGGCCTGGCTCATGGGCCGGCCCCTCGCCGTCGGGGATTTTGAACCAGCACATGTCTGGCACCCCTGTCTTTTGAACCGCATCAACGGGTGGTATCGGGTATCTCTTGCCGAGCTCGCGTACTTCGTACCACTCCGTTAATGCCGGGAAGGCATGGCCAAAACCATGGCTTAGGCTCCATGCGAACTCAATGGCGAGTAGCTTCTGGGGGGTAATGATCTGATACGTCGTCCCTCTTAGACTTTGTATCATCTCCAACCCCTGATCACTCACGTCGCCACGAAACATTGCCGCATCGTGCTCTTCTGCCCTTTCCTCTTCTAGGATGTCCAGCGTAAGTAGATACCTGAGCATATCCCTGCGCATATCAGCTGAATAGTTACTCGGGGCCACACCAAAGAACCCGGCTTTTGACACCTTGCGTCCTAGAATTTCACGACGGGACATATCCCAACGCGTTTGGATGAGAAAGTTGCGGAAGTTATTAATACCTTCGAGATGGCCATGCTTCACAGGCGCAGTACTGATCATGGATTCCATGCTTTTGTCGCGCTGACCTGTCGCACAACAGCTCCAGCATCCGTGCCTTGAGCCACACGCCGCTTTTGAACCCCCATCACCGGTGATAATGGCGCACATGCCTGCGTTAGCATCCTTATAAAGCTCCAGACACCACGAGAAGTCCTTAACGTAGGTTCTATATGGTCCCTGTCGCTTTTCTTCACACGCTACAAGCATTTCCCACACATCAGTGACCTCCCAATCGGCGATAACCGCGCAGGTATAGCCACCGACTTCGGAAGACACCAGGGCCATGTCACCGTCTCCCCTGTCGCGCATATTGCCACCGCGAACGGTGGATTCCGCAAAGCGGGTACCCAAGAGGGTCACAAGCTCACCGGGGTTCTGCAGTGTTGACAGGATCTGCTTAAGCGCTCTTTGTTGCGGGCGTAGCTTCCAGTCAATCGAGCATGCTCGTGAGGCGCCAGCAAAAACAGGCAACTTACCTCGGCCAATGGTCGCGTAAGCAAATGATGACGTGATCGACGGGGTCACTTTGACGGTCTCAACCGGTAGGTGATGACGCTTACAATAAGCCTCGAGATCTACCAGCATCGATTCCGTGTAGGTGTCCATCGCTGGGTTTTCCACACCGGTGTTGGAGTGCGCGACATAGCACGTCGAGACGTGCAAACCAGCAACAATACGGCGCCGTATGGCTTCAAGCATTAGAACGAGGACAACATTACTGTCTTTTCCAAAGCTACAAGCACAGCTTAACGTGTACCCACTATCGATTAACTCGCCGATTCGATCGATGACCATCTCAGCCTTCGACACCAACCCAGTGTAATGGGCGGCATATTTATGCTCTGGTCCCTGAACGATTTCAGCGCTAGGGATAAGGTTAAGAGCAGCCGTCATGGAAATACCTCCTGAAGATAAAACCCAGAAGGCACCACTCCCAGCGGGATAGTGCCCGCTGGGCTTGATGAAGGCGTTGCCATGTCGTATGACAACGCCGATGAATCTTAGGCAGGATTGCCCAAGAGGGTTAAGCCGCGGATGGCCGAGTCGCTAAACTCAGACGCCACGGATGTGCTTCTTCATGTGCGATGGCCAAGCTGATAGCGAACTCGACATCATCGGTGATGGCCAGTGGTATTGGCCTCACCATGTCGTGACGCGTGACTACATACCGCCCATCGTCACGCTGCTGGACATGTTCGTCGACGACACTAAATGCTGCCTTCGCTTCACGTAAAAGCGTGGCCTGGTCATCTGACGATAGCGCTGGTTCCACTTGAGCGAGTCGCTTTACGACCCATAGATGCTCATGGAAAGTGAACGGAAAGGTCCGAAACGTTTCATTCCACATTCCAAGGACACGCTTCACTAACGCATCGCGATGCGACGACTCTTGTAGCATTGCCACGCGAAGCCCCTCACAGGGCGCCACCGTCGTTCGACGAAGATCGTTGATGCCGACCGCTTCCATGTCCAAATGCATCAGGGTATGGAATGCAGCGCTTTTCTCGACAATCAGCCCTTCAATAGGGCGGCTCTCTAAAGTGAGTGCACAACTACTGCCAGGCACTGTCATGCCAATCGTCATGCGAGCCTGAAGCGACTCACGATAGAAACCTATTAGCGCTTCGAGGAATAGCTCAAGTGCTTCATACCCGGGTTTCGTCGTCAGCCATATTTCAGTGTCTCTCTGAAGATCGACGTGGGTGTGCACCAGCTCACCAGGCAACACGACAAACTGCGTCTTGCTGTGCCGTGTTACATCAATGTCGAGTGGCCAGCGGAACGACTCTCCAATTTCGAGTGCTTGAAGGCTCGACACATCCAGTGGGATCCAAGATGCAATCGCGCTACTCCGGCATGGCTTGTTGGGGAGCGTAGAGGCCTTTAGAAGCCCATCCAGCGCCCAAAACAGATCATGCCCTGCCAGCGCCAGCTCTGGCTGACTATAGCTTACGGCTGCCGCCAGTGCTGGGCGAGCGATCTCTGGCTCAAGCGACAAGAACTCCGCTTTTACCCCCTCGGGAGTTTTGATGTACGGATGCTGCATTGTGGCGTAGTTCTCCCCCAGCATATGCTGCCTGGAATGAAGGACTTTTAACCACATCTTGGCTAGCTGTTCTCGACGCTCACCCTTAGCACGATCAAGCTGAGCATTGCGAAATGCCTCTAGCTGCGCGAGCGTCCAGAATTCAGGCTTTTTAGGGAAGCTATAGCTAGTACCCAGTAGAGAACCGAAAGCAGCGCCCTCTGTCGCGTACAAATTGCTCTTCTCATTAGCCTGGTTCAGACGCAATTGCAGATAATTATTCATGTGGTACTCCTAGGTAGAAAGCCCAGGCGCACACCACCCCCAGCGGGGACAGTGCCCGCTGGGCAGGTTCATCGTTATCGCTCTATGAGCGAAGGTCTGGATTAGAGTAGAGATGCACGGCTTACTCGATCAAAGAGGTTACCCTCTGCCGATCGAGCATGACGATTCAGTGATCCGTCGGTTCTGTCGCATTACCGCCGAGTTCCCAGCTGACTTCGCCATGCGTGACCAGCTCTTCGATCGGACAGCGCAACATGTAATCGGGAAAGAACCAGAATCGACCCACAATGACATTGGTACCATCATCAATGTGGGACATGTCTTCCGCGACACAGGGTGCAGACGTTATCCCGACGTAGGGATTGGCATCGCCAGCGTCGAACGGCCTGAAGCTGCCGTTGGTGAAGTAAGGCTCAAGGATGTCGGAAAGTACCGTGAAGAAGTCACGCGAGGTTAAAGCCTCTCGTAGCTCCTGGCGGGTACATTCATCTGCCTTCATCACCAAGCGCTCAGCTGCACTTACCTGCACATCGACATCGAACAACATTAGGATTCCTCCCCGCTTTTGGTTGTCCACCATCCGCGGTAGCTGGTTTCCTCATCCGTGTCGGCGTCGGCAATATCCAATGCAAGCTCACCGGCCACATACCCTTCCTGGATCATCTCGGCAGCCCGTTTAGCGCCGTGTTCCTTTAGCTCCTCCCAATGGTAAGGATTATCAACACTGGCCGGGCCGTTCCACTCAATTTCAATGACGTACTTCATCAGGCAATCTCCTAAGGCAAAAACCCAGGAAAGCGCCATCCCAGCGGGACGGCGCCCCGCTGGGCAATAGAAATAGAATGACCGTGTCTTAAAAGACGGGTCAGAGTTAGAAAGGACGGGGGATTTTGGATGGCCCGCACCATCAATCAGTCCAGAGAGGACCGAAAGCAAATGCGCATGAACGCGCCATTAGCGTACAGGCGCATATACTTTCCGAAGGGATCAAACATGAAGGGTCGGGGTGCTTATTGGGTGGCCCGAACCACCAAGGACAGTTTACTCAGTGAGTCCCCGGGCAACAATAAAATCTGACCAGAACTACCCCTCTCAGACGCGAGAGGGGCAGGTAGACCTGGTCATTGGCGTAGATATGGATGCTATGTCACGTCCACACTACACCTGCCTCATTAAAAATAAAGAAGCCCCCTGTTGTCGAAGGCTCCCAAAGTGAGTTGAATATGCCTAAGACCCGATGCCCTCGGGAACTCACGCTAGTATGGCAACATAGCGTTAACACGTCCCCGGTTGATCTGGCGGTATGTTCATATACAAGCGTAAGTTCTCAAGAACCATATCGATATCGAGCTCTGCATCCGACATCTCTGTCTGGACTAAATCTTCGCCTGATAATGAACCACCCTCATCACTCGCACTAGATGCCGCAGCATTCTCTTCCAATTGAGCCAACAGCTCTTGCGCAGCGTCGCTAGCCAGCGGCACAAGCATGCTGTTGACTAGCCAATCATAGTCATCTGGGATATCAGCTTCCGTTAACCGGCCAGACTCCACCATTTCCGATAGACCATCATGTAGGCGCTGATAGCGCTTTAGAAGATCCATCATCTGGGGAAAGCCCATCGGCTGTGCGTTAAACGTTGCCATCGTCATTATGCTCCTAGCATTTATACCCAGGCGCGCACCACCCCACCAGGGACAGTGCCCTCCGGGCGGTTGAAGCTATATTGAATCAACATAGCTATATCAAAGTGTTTGCCATCTTGAGCTTCACACGTGAGGTTACCAGCAGTACCAGTCACCAATCTCACTCGCGAGCCGCTCTGAGCCTTTACGTGTCCTGAACTTTGCTCTCAAAACTGGCACCACAGCCATGCCGCACAAATCAACGCCTCTCGTTAGCCAGGCAGTACAGAGGAAACCATCACGCTTCCCTCTTGTGGACGTAGTGATAATACCGAGGGTTTCATTGCCTCCGGGGAAATCAGAGAGCGTTCGGTAGGCATCACCACCCCAAACCACTTCAAGTGGCGTAACAACGCCTTCAAAATCCGAGAGATGCGTGTGACAGTATCTAAGAGCGCGCAGGCGCATTTCTTTAGCGATGTCAGCAATCGCTTCGCCCTCAGCATCGAGCTCTGAAAAGCGTGGTAGATCGATTCCTGATGGCAGAGTATTTAATGTTTTAGGCATAGTCATGTGCTCCTAAGGTTAGTGCCCAGGCGCACATCATCCCCAGCGGGTCGATGTACGCTGGACGTGATTAGGGCCAAGTCGTTTGAACAGTGGCCGGATAGTCGAAAGGACGGGGTATTTGAAATGGCCCGCACCATTTATCAGTCACAAAGTGACCGAAAGCGCATGCTGTTAAACACAGGTATTGTGCTTATCGGCATGGGCTCTGCTGATATGGCAAGCCGCCTCCACAGCGGGGGGGCGGATGCCACAAGTCATATCAACTAGAAGATGGTCGAATCCAAGCAATAACGTGCAGTGTCGAAGCGCCACTCACTAACTGATCCCGGACTGAATCCACGAGAGCAACCCAATAGGGTTCGGGCATATCGCTGTCAGTACCCTCTCCATTTAGCGAAGGATCAACCCCAACAAAAATGTCAGGGTACTCGCTAGCCCCATGTGAACTGTCGCTATCACACCAGGATGCCAGCCCCTGAGATCGGCGCTTATCTGCCCAAGCCACAAAATCAGGGTGTCGTTGAGCATCGAACCAGTCCACGAATACCGCGATGGCAGGCGTCTTCTCACTGTTAGCAATCGATACAGTTGTCATGTCCATTACCTCCTAGATTAGATGACGACCGCTTCCCAAAAGGAATGCCAGTCGCCACAGGTTTAAGCTACAGGTTGTAGCGTAATCATTACTTGACGAACATAAGACCGCGGTATTCCGCGATCGCTCTTAGTTCAGCGTAAGGCTTGCTTGAAAGACCAAGGTCAATAGCGGCCTGGCGAACCAACTCCTCTGGGATAGAACGCATCCCGATGTTGCTCATAGCATCGGCTTCATCCTGAGCAATACGTTGGATCAGTTCGGAACGAGCTTTCTCCTTCCACTCTTTGAACTCAATGGGCAATGCCTTCAGAGCATCAATCTCGGCGCTAATGTCTTCAACAAAAGCATTAAGGGGTAACTCGCCATAAGCTGATGTAAGAAGAGCTCCAATCTGAGCTTGGAGGCCCAGGTTGTTTATCCCTTCAGAGATCGATTTGGTGGTTCCAATATTGCGAAACACCAATTCATCACAGGCTTCAATTAATGCCTGCTCAGCCGACTCAATATCATCTGGGCCAAACGGCGACAAAAGAAGTGAGTCAATAAGCCAGTGTGCGACCGCTATCGGCTCCTGAAGGGGAGCAGTTGTAGTAGATGATGCTTCTCCATCAGCGCCCTGACCTTGCCGGCTTTCAAGCTTCAGTTTATCCGGAGATACCGAGAACCAGTAGCAGTCCCAAACCAGATAAATGAAAGCTTCAGGCCGAAAATCAGGATTAATCTCACGGGCGAAGCCAAGAATTTTCACTCCCGGTATTTCGATGTCGTAAGCGTTAGTCACGGTCACCGTATCACCAAGACGAAAATCGCATGGAACTGGCGGCACCTCGGCCAGATTTTCTTCAAAATACCGTTGAGCTTTCTCGTGATCAGCATTGATTGGAATGGAGCCTTCTGCACCAATCGAACCCGACGCCTCGCCAAGGTCCTGGGCGATGTCCGCAAGCTTGACCATATCAGTGCTCCATTCGGAGCCAGCGTGCTTCGCGTAGCCGGTAAACTTAATCGCCTGCTGAGAGACCATCACCACGAGCCGACTGGCTTCTTGCCTGAGAATATACTCAACGAATTCCGGGTCACCCTCGCCGTCATCCCCATCAGATACAGCTAGGAACTCGCAACGGTGATCCCATGCTTCTAGGTAAGCCAGATCATGCTTTTTGCCTAGATCGAGAAGTAACTCCCAGTAACGAAGATCTCTCTCTGTCACATTGAAGCGAACAACTTCGGCTTCAATATTGTTGTCGTCACTAAACGTAACGCTTTTAGTGTAAGTCGCGCTTGTCATAAGCATTCTCCTAAAGAAAAAACCCAGACACGCGTCGCCCCAACGGGACAACGCCCGCTGGGCAAGATTATGGCCGTGTCGAGTGACAGGCCGAATGATCGAAAGGACGGGGTATTTTGGATGGCCCGCACCATCTATCAGTCCCAAAGGAACCGAAAGCGCATGCCGGTGGGCGCGTATGCAGCGGCCAGGGGCATGAACTCTAGGGGGTGTCGTAAGAAGAGCCGGGGTGCTTATGGGGTGGCCCGGACCACCTGAACTAACTTTACGTGATTGCCTTACCATCGGCAAGAATAGGTCTGCTCAAAGACATGAGGACCACAGGCGTTGGAGAAAATCCCCCCACGCCTGCGAAACTCATACCTCAGTGCTGCCAATCCACTGTGAACCAAGGTACGCATCAGCGCCCTCTTCGGCAAACACAGCGTCGAACTTGGCCGCAAGGTTACCGCCAAACTCCACTAAAGACTGGTGAGTCCATGGTGCAATCGGTTGGACTTGGATTAGCTCTCGCTGGTCAAGGCAAGAACGAACCACCAGCGGCTTATTTTTATGATCCGAAAGAATATCGGGCTCACCCGGCCACTGGTCTGTCACGAAATAGATCGTACTCATGACGGGCTCCTTAAAAGAAAGCCTGACCTTCCCGGGTGGGAAGATCAGGCCGATTGGTGTTGGCTACGCCGCTACTGCGGACGCGGCCGGTTCATGGCTTGGTATCGTGGAAGCACCCAGCAAACTGAGCGATTCCTGCTTCAACCTAAGCCGGTTGGGAGAATCTTCATCGACGCCTTCGACATCAAGAAGACACGGTGAAAACTCACCATTGAATGCATGGCACTCAATCACCTTTTGGCCTCTGAGACCTGCATCCATCGCAAAAGCAAAGTCCGACGACCAAAGATGCGTAAGCACCCCTGTTTCAAGATCAACAACCGCATTGGCATAGCTACAATCATCTTCACCGAGGCACTCCTGGCCGTGTTCATCCAGGAATCCTAGTGATGAGACATGGCACACTGGCACAGAGACGAGTCGAACACCGTAGCGCTCCTCTGCCGCTCTCCGGAATGCTCTACCCATTTCTCTACCTAATGCCTCGAAGGGTCCATAACAAACGCCTTGCCCTAGCACTTCATGGGCACGGGTGTCTGGCAACCCCTCAATGACACTGCTTGGTACATCTTTTGCCCGGGCATGCTCCAGCGGAGTCAGTAGCCGAGAAAGAGTGCTATCAAATGGATGGGCAAGAAACGGTTCAGTGCTGCGTGCCTTACTGTATCCACGTCCAATCGTGCCACAGTGTCCTTCGTCGCCTTGGAGAATCTGACGACGAAAGCCCTTGCCACTCGCTTTGTCACGTTTAGCTTTATCTTCGAGATAGCTGTAGGTTTTCCAGCGACTCTCGTCGATTGACTCAAAGGGCTCCAGGATATCCGATATCTGTTTCGGTTTAGTCCTCAGAGGTTTTACCTTCTCAAGATCAAAACCTTCGAGCCCTTTTGAGATAGCAACGAAACACAATCGGTTGCGATTCTCTAAAGCGCCAAACTCATTGCCGTTAAGGACGCGCTCCTGAACGTCATAGCCTAAGCTACCCAATACCGAGCGAATGACCGCCATGCTGGCCGTGTCGGCATAGGCCGGCACATTCTCGCCAATGACAACAGCAGGATTGAGCGCCTTCACGAACTCGAGGAACGAAAAGAACATAGCGCCAGCAGCGGCATGCTCTTCTGCGAACTTGAGTTTCCCCTTAGCACGACCACTGAGACTGGCTCCCGTACAGGGCAATCCTGCTATTAAACAATCCATCTGGGGAGGCTCATTACCAAGGTTTACGAGCTCAATGGCAGACTCAATTGCTATGGATTTGGAATCCCAGATTTCCGCGTTGTTTTGCAACGAGGAATCCAAATAGGTGCCTTCCAGCTCAACGGCAACACCGATTTTCGTCGATATACCACTGAGTCCAAAGCCATCATGGACAGCTCTATCGCAGGTCCCGGCGCCATGAAATAAACTCGCCACACGTAGTGGTTCGCCTGACTCCACGCGAGATAGTAGCCGTTCAACGCGCTGCACCACCTTCTGTTGCTGATGGTGTGCGGTCACAACTATCTTGCCCCGCGTGATCATAACTCTGAGCGTGTCGACCCCCTCAAATATTTCAGCCAGTTCCTGACGCGAAATATCAATGATGGGAATCAGTCTGCCATTGCGCTTTCGCCGGCTAACGGTGTACTTGCCCTCTTCACTCGGACGAAGCACTAGCTTAGCCTGCTCTACCGCCAGGTCGTACTTAACGCCGGGCTCGTAACCCTCACGTGCAAGCTTGTGGCCTTCTAGCCAAATACGACGCTTACCACGGTGTTCGCCAAGTTTGGTATTGATTAGGGTGCTCATTTGATGCTCCTTTCAGTTTGAAAGGGGCGCACCCTCCCCGACCGGGGAAAGTGCGCCCCGGTGGGGTTAATGGCGGATCAAGCGACGGCTAGGTAATCACCCCAGTAATCGCGATATGCCTCTTCGAAATCATCCGTCTCTACTACCCAAGCTATAGAACAGCCCGGGTTCTCGATCTCTGTTAGCCGCTCTGCGTCATCCGTATCCTGGGCCTGACATAGTAGGCTTTCGGGCGGATCGGCAGGTAAGGCGTTGGTTGACCAGTAAAGTACGATGAAGTCATTCATGATTATCTCCTTAGGTTCATGGAAAGTGCTTCCCATAGCGGGTAGCCCTTCCCTGTGAAGGCAAATGCCTTGGTTCGTTAATGAAGGCCCCCTACTCCACATCGATTGCCTCGATAGGTAGTTGGTGCCGCAGATATTCCCCATCGCGGGAGGTACCCGGAGGGCTATCTCAAGCTGCTTCAACCTGCTGCTCACGATCAAACTGCTCAAGCTGCTTAAGCATGTCAGAGTGACTGATTCGCCCTAGATTGACCTCTGCAATAAGGTTGGTGACCAATGACCCTCGCTGCCACTCTGAGGTCTGACTCAGCGCGACAAGAGAACCTTTGGCCAACCTCTGAAAACCCTCGCAGACAACCTCTTGGAACACTTCATAAGGGGTATCCCTAGTGATGTGTCCATAGAAGCCGCGGGCGTCATAAAATTGCGCGCGGTACCGACCAGGCTCGGAAGGGTCTAGCAGGATCAACGCGTATTGCTCACGATTTTCCTGTCTTAGCTCCAGCCCGTTAAGGTCGCCATCGCAGGCCTCCAAAATGGCATGCCAAGCGATGTTTCGTTGTGACGCAGTTTTAGCCGCGGATTTAAGCAGAGTCCTCTCAAGCGAATCTGCTTGGGAAAGCTCCGACTGAAACCATGCGTGGTCCGGAAAGTCCGGGAAGGGCTTAGGAATCACACAAGACATGCTCTCAACCTCCTGATTCGATCACTGGTAGAGAGCCTTCTCCCCAGAGGGAGAAAAGCTCCCTCGGGGATATGCATCACGGACGATGCGGTTAATTACTGACTAGACCGCCATTGCGCAACGGGGACCTTAACCGCGTCCACTTTCGCTTGTAGGTCGTCAGGCGCCAGCTCGAGATAGGCGTCGCCCATCTCGCATAGATCTGCAACGAAGATGCCATCTTCAAACTGACCGTCTTCGGTAGCTTCATCGACCGCCTCGTGTACAGAGTCATAACCCGCACCACTGATACCTGCCATTTCATCTCGACAGTCATCAGTGAACCAAGCACATAGTCCTGATGGTGTTATGCGATGCAGAATAATTACGGAACTCATATCAGTCTCCTTATGATTCACCAATGAACAGGCCATGATCCAGCGAAGGCCAGCCTCGGCTGGTTAAGATCCCGACCACTTCAATGTACCCACCTTCTCGGTTGGTAAATCGCACGCAGTAGGATCGTTCAGAGGGCCTATCATCACCGTCAATGGTATAAACAAGCGTTGCCCAGTGTCCCAACTCTGGCTTTCCAACAACACCAGAAGTTGGCTCCACGACCCGGCGAAATCCGCTATCTTGAAGTCGATTCAAGGCATATCTCGCCAATCGCTTGGCTAGACCAGGAGAGACTTGCTCATCAGTGGTATTTAAATCATTGGGTAAGGACTTTCCGTACATAGTGAAACGGGTTGGGCTTGGTTGTAGTACCTCGGTCGCAATGCTCATTCGCCTTCCCCCGATAAAGAGCCACACTTGGCACTCTGGTTATCAGGCTCAATCACGATTGAAGCCGACGTGTCGTCAGACATTTCAGCCCGGGCATCCACCCAAGTTTCACAGACCGGTGTTAGGCCTTCCAGCATTTCACCAATGAATGCATCCGAACTTGGTTCCAGGTAGTCGTTCACCTGATCGTCCGGTACATCGACGGTGACTGTGTAGTCGAGCTCTTTAGTAGCTCGAAGCGTCAAGCGTGCCATGTCTTTCTCCTTTCATTAGTAGAAAGGGGAAGCCCACCCCCAAGGGAGAGACTCCCCCTTGGGAAAGGCCCATAAGGGCCAGTGGGTGGTACGCGTTAAGCCGCGATCCGAGGAAAACCAAGGATCCCTTGCTTAATTAGCACATCATTCCAATCAATGCCCTTGGCGCGGGTCGGAACCGGCATCTGAGGCACCATGATGTGGACTTTGCGCCCTTCAGCTCGCAGACGTTCAGCGAGCGTACTAGCCACTTTCTGGCCAGTGAAAGACTTGTCTCGATCAGCCCAGATGATCACAGTATGAACATCCTCTGGCAGCTCGATCTTCTCAAGCAATGTGGCATTTACAGCAGACCAGCACGGAATGTGTGACCCTCGATAGGCTGAAACAGCCGTCTCCAGACCCTCGGCAACGCCTAGGACTCCGTTAACAGGCTCTCCCAACTGTATCGATGACCCCGTCACTCCACCATTTGTCGAGCTCGGTACTGACATCATCTTCCTGGCATCACCATGACGAGAGAGTTTCTTACCCGACTTGGTGAGGTAGGTGCGATGCAGTGTCTTGATGTTGCCATCAAGGTCACGAATCGCGCAGATGATCGCTGGATAACTACCCTTCAGCTCAGGATCTTCATTTTCATCTTCACCCCAGTATTCAAGATTCGGATGAAAACGAATGCTGTCCTGGGCTAGGACGTTGTTCCAGCGAATCACTAGGCCACGCGACTTGAGGTACGCTCGAGCCGGTTCAGTGCCTGGTGATAGCAGCGGTATTGAGCCATTCCAAACCGACTCAATCTTACCTTCAGCTCGCGATGATTGACGCTTTTGCTGGCGCTCCAGCTTTTGCTTCCGGTCCTGGATCTGTTGGTACCGCGCCGGATCACGCTCTTGCAGTCGCTGCAGGATGCTCTCCTGGGAGGCTTCCTGACGCAAAGGCACCACGTTGTCCTCTTGCTCGGCCTGAGGCGTTTGCAAAGAAGGTTCAGCCGTTGGTGCTTGCTCCACGGCATGAGCCGTAGAAGCGCCTGAAGACGTTTGACGCGCAGACGGAGGGGGACCAAAAGACGGTAGATCCCGTTTCCAGCCAGGCTCATTTCCAACAGCGTTGGACGGAGCATGACGGGTGTCTACTGGAGCAGGTTCAGGTGAAGGCGATTCAGCAAGTTTGCCTTTTTGCTCAGCATAACGCTGACGGCCCTCTTGCTGTCGCTCTTCACGAGTTGGATACGCTGTTAGACCAAGCAAATCCCCTATCTCATCTCTCACTTCCGTGAAGGACTTACGGGTAATTGCTTGAAGCAACGCAAAACCGTCTCTGTGCATCCCAATACATGCAGGACTGTTACAGCCACCACCACCAGTCTGGGCCACATCCTTGAAAAGACGAAAATCGCCCTTTCCACCATGGAACTGGCAAAAGACATGGCGAGGTGCATGGTCAATCGCTTCTTGTAGCTCAGGGGCTACTGTATCGAGGATTTCAAGCCACCGCCCGGCGACAGCTTGTTTAACCTCATCGGTCTTGTAGTAAGGCATATCAATCTCCTGTTAAAGGACCGCCCCTCATGCCAGGCATGAGGGGGATGGGTTTACAGCTGTCAATGCGTTTCTGAATACGGATCAGATGCATCAACCGGGTCTAGGTGCTTGAAGTAAAGATGTACGAATAGCGCAATACCGAAAGACAACCCCCCGTACGGCAGTAGCAATTTGGTAATTGCGAACATGCCGATGAAGGGAAGTGCGATCAGCGTGCCTACCACACAGGCAATACCCAGAAGTACAAACGGCATTGGGAAGAGGCTGCGATCCCATAGCAATGGGATTGAACCTATACACATGCCGAAAAGCACCATGGTTTTCAACCATTGGGTGGAGCCATAAATGGCTTGTGGCATTAGGCCTTGTAGGTCGGTCACCGCGTACGGCATAGCACCGGACATTAAGGCGGTACCTACAACAGCTAGCGCTACAGTCACTTGCTTATTCATGGGTCTATCTCCTTAGCATGGAGACACACCCGTCCCCTAAGGGGCAGGTGTGCCCCATAGGGGTGGGAAATGGCGCTGGTGCGCCAGAGTAGAAAGGACGGGGTATTTTGGATGGCCCGCACCATCAATCAGTCCAAGAAGGACCGAAAGCGCATGCATTTGGGCGCTCGACGAACGCACAGATGCATAAGCTCAGTATTGAGAAATCACAAAGACAGGATATTGCAGAAGGAAGGCCGAGATGCTTATTACGGTGGCTCGGACCACCATGTAAAAGGTTACCCAAGGCTCGCGGCGAAAACAAGGGTCACTACAGCCCATTTGAGCTGTAGTGACCAATAAAATCAACCTGAGGTACTGGCCTTCACGCGTTTAACGGCCTCCCGTGTGAGAGACCGAGTAACGGTCGTAGCTGCACCCCTCCGCCTAGGAATTAATTGCCAGCCATGACTTATGACTGAGTCCTGGGCGGTGTGTCTGTCCCTAACTTTGGAGTGAAGAGAGCAAAGCTCTACATCTCCGCGAGAAAGTGACACCAGGTCTTTATCCAGTAAGTCTGGAAGCTCCACGAAAGAAGGCAAGCCAACATCCCGCTCCAAGGTCACCTCATAGTGCCCCTCACAAGCCAACATAGGCCAACTTCTATGAGGGAGGAGGCGTTTGGACATTTCGTAAGCACCAAACCAGATTGAGTTAAGCTCACGCTGTACGCTTGCCTGGCAAAGCGAGTGGAGATGATCCATGAACTGCTTCAAAGAAAGAAGCAAACTCTCCGCATTGTTCTGCTGAGGAGAGTCCGGCATGGAACGAAGGGCTTTGTATAGCTTGCACTCCGGGTTCTCTAAGGGACCCGAGCTGGGCAAAGCATCGCTTAGCTCTTCGAAGGGTTCCCTCCACTCAAGATGCAGGTAGCTACCATCGCGATCAAACGTATTAGTAGCGTCATTCCCAAGGATTAGCTTTGGCCATCCCAGGAATTTAGCTACGACGGTGAGTACCTTCTGCGTTCGCAACAAGCGCATTTTCTCGAAAGACGACAAGCCTTCACTGTGAAAGATTCGCTCTCGAGTGCGCGAGCTACCAAGATCAATGGCGATTGAATTGATCTTCCACGTTTTCAGCACATTTTCCCTGGGTCCCCCTTCCGAAGAAGGGGCATCTTCCCGATCAAATGTCAGATCGTAGAGAACGTTGTTGTATTGAAGCTCAATAATTCTTAGCTCCATGTACTGACGACACAGCGTTTCTTCAATCATGCCGCATAACTCCGTTCTGATGATTCGCCCGATTCGTCCGACATCAGTTGTCGGATTTCTTCCTTGGCTTCCGCAAACACCTCCCATAGGAAACCGCTGTAGGTCTTGTCACCAAACGGAACAAGAACGGACCAGATGGTTTCGTTGCTCTGTGTTCCCGACGGGTGATGCGTAATCATGCAGTTCAGAGAAGTACATTGAAGCTCGTCACGCGCCAGCATCATTACCTGTGAGATAATCAGGTCATCCTCCATCATCCCTTCCATGTCGAACATGCCTTGCTCGTCGACAACGGACTGGATAACGACTGAATAATCCCCGATGCAACGCTCTTTAATCACCTCCGATTGAGAGTTGACATTGAGCTGTGACGAGTGCAGAACCGAGTAAATCTTTTCCCCAAGATTATATGCGAAATCCTTAACACCTCGGGTTATAAGATCACTCAACTCCTCTGCCCATGAATCCAGTTCGGACTCGGGCACACCCGCCAATTGAAGCAGTAGAGGGAAATCCTCACTGTCCCTGGCATCGTGGTTGTTTATAACCTGCATTAGGTCCAAATCCACCTCAACGCTCTGGGTCATCACCGGTACCACTTTGGCCGTAACACCAAAATCTTTAACTAAGCGCCGACATACCTCATGCATGCGCCGGTTCTTAGCAGATTCAAGGGCTGAGCCGTATTTACGGTGAAGAGGCCATAGAGCATCAAGTAGCTTTTCATTATCGAGCTCTACCGATGCGCGCCTCAACGTACAGTGGTCGCCCTGGCAGTATGATACAGAATACTCGAACTCAGGTTCGTTCAGGCCGTTAGCCTCAAACGCTAACCGAATATACTGATCTATCATGGTGTCTCGCTGCATGTTCATGTCTCCATGATCACAGGGCACACCATCCCCGCGAGGGGACAGTGCCCCCCAGTGGGGAATTAGCGTCAGGCTACCTGAGGTAGACAGACGCCGTGGTTAAAGGCAATCCGGTTTGGAGCGTCACCCGAGAGCGTGAACCCAACAGGTTTGGCCTCCGGATCATCGACCAAGCCGAGTTCCAACATCTGGGCTGAATGTCGGGTTAGGTGACCGCTATAGGTCGCCATTTCCGATTCAGCACGCAGAAAATTGGCCAGGTCAATCAGAGCTTCGCGATACGCTTGCACTGTGACCGGCGCCACCCAGTGGATGGAGTTGGTCATAGGCACAAAATATCCGCCAAGTACAAACTGCCCATTCTCGTTGTACAACCGAGCACCCGTCAGATTGATCCCAAGCATACTGCCACCTGCAGGCAGCTTAACTTGAGCCCAAGCCTCATCTGGTAGCCGGGTCGCGTTAAAGCGATCAAGAACCTCATGTTCGGACGTTACCTCGCCTGCCCAATAGCAAACCGGCACGTGCTTAGTGGTGCCAGAGGCAGACGACATAACATCTATATCGGCTTCAAGGTACAGAGATAGCATGGGAGTCTCCTCCAAAAAGTGAGGGAGCCCCTCCCCCGCTGGGGATGGAACTCCCCAGGGGGTTTAATGAAATGCGTCGCGGCTTACCAAGAAAGTCCCGCCAGTTGTCGGCTGGTGGACTGACAGAAAGCTTTGAAGCGCGCTACTGGACGAGAAATCCCGCCCGCTTGTTTTTTGGCCACTGTTTCCAATGGAGCTTTTGCATCTCGATGTGCCATCAGGACATCAATCAGCATCGGCTCACCAGACATTGGCCCCTTACCTACACGATCACTTTCAGTGGTCGCGAGACCGTTGAACAGCTGGCGATAGAGAGATTCAAAGGTGGCTTGACGAGAGGCCACCATCTTTTCCATCTCAGCCTGAACACCTGATTCTTGATGCTGGTAAACGTCGCAAAGCTTCTGCGCGGTTAAAACATCAACCAGGACAGGATCAGCTTGAGACCCTGCGTCGTGTGGCCAAACCATCATCACCGGCTTTTTCGTCGTTACAACGCGACGGAGAGTGGAGATGCTGGCACGGGCGCGTTCATGGCGTAGCTTAGTCATGGGAGTTCCTCTTGATTTATAGAGGGACTCCCACCCATCAAGGGCAAGAGCCCCCGTGGGGAGTAAAAATCGCAAAGCGACTTAGATTAATGCCGGGATATTTAGAGCGGCCCAGACCGCTTTGTACTCTCAATGAGAGCGCAATCGTCATGAGACTGCAGGCCAATAAACGCCTGCACTCCCATGAAGACTGAGGGATTGGCCCCCTACCGATTAACTCGGTAGAGGGCTTCCCAGTCTTGTCGCTATGCCGCTTCGGCCTGTGCTGACAACATTTCCAGGTTGACGAATGCAGGAAGTCGATCCCACAGTCCTCGCGCCAGAATGTCCCCATCACAGCCTGCAAGCGCAGCCAGGTCGTTGAACGGCAAGGGATGATCCCTGCAGAACAACCCTTTCTCAGTCATCCAGTCCCAGATATCGCGGACTTCATCACTAAGCCGGCTGTCACGACCGTAATGAACGGTCTGTGCTGCCTCCAGTAGGTCGATCTGATAGTCGAGCACCGACAGGCATAGCTTTTCGAGCCCTTCATCAGTCCACACCAGTAGCTCTGCCATCTCGTCCCAAACTTCCTGTATGGAAGGGTCAGAGCAAGGCGTCGCCATGCGAAGGTTGCAAGGTGTGGCCAGTAGTTTGAGCTCATAGCCGTAAAGGACTTGTTGCAGCACTTCAGCCCCAAGTTGTTCGACCCACTCAACATCAGCGAGTGTCGTTATTGGGGTCTGACTCCTAACGAGTTGTCGCGGCCGTGGGCCACGACTTCCGTCCTTCCCTTTCGGGAAGCTGGCTGGAACGGCCAGGGGTGAAACGTCCTCCTTGAAGAGTTCTCGAATTTCTTCGAGAGCCCAGTCAATGGACATCTCATCCTCATCAATTGCCGCTCCATAGTCAGGGGGGTCAGCGAAAAGCGCATCGAAATCCAGAGCTAGCTGTTCTTCGCGATTCACAAGCATCATGTGCCTCCGTCAAGACGACGGGTACGACCCACCCCCGAAGGGGTAAGCGCGTACCCCCGTCAGGGTGGTGGATCGGGCTTTCGCCCCTCATGGGAGAGCCCCGAGACAGGACTCCCCCACCAGGCCATAGGCCTTAGGAGGTATCGCTCAGCCGAGTTTGCCGAGCGCCAGTTCCAGATCACGCAAGGTGATCTCGTTCCGGAATCCGAGGTGCACATCCCGATCTCTCTTCGCAGAGAGACCAAATACCGCGGGATCTACATCAACGGTTTTTACCTCCAGCCCTTTCCCCAGTGGCGCATTAAAGGCCGGGCTGGGTTCGTGGGCCGGCTCGTAAGCGGCTACAGGGCGTCGATCTCCGGAGAGACCAAGACGCTTGCTTAGCCAACGAGCCTGACGGGCGTCACGTGATGCGAAGTTGCGAATCGCGTTGAAGAAGTAAGTCGTCATGGCAGTCTCCTCAGACAAAAAATGAGGGGACTACCGGCCCTGAGGGGACGGAGAGTCCCCTCAGGGGTGGGTTAACTTGCTAGTCGATAAACGCCTGTATCAACCCGTTCAAAGTGATCAACGTTTTGCAGAACCTGGCGGACCTTAGCCTTCCAGTTCCTGTTAGCACGCTGCTTTGCATAGGGTTCGACACGTACATAAATCGCTTGAAGGTCGAATGTGGTGCCACATTGCAGCACCCGTCGCACAGCACACCGCCAAGTCGTCATCACCATGTTGTCGGCCCGCACAGTGGCGGTCTCAATGAACATCAGTGATGTCGCTTTATCACGACGGAATACCAGTAGCTTCTCGTGAGCAATGCGCACTAAGCGGCCTTGGTATTGCCGTGAGTCCGATCGGCAGTTGTGTTGAACCTTGATGATCTCGTCGACGAGCGCGCCAGGGGCAACCCGCTCCACCAGGGAAGACAGGTTGTAATAGCGGCCTTGCCGTCGCAAATTGCCCATTAGAATTCCGTAGGTTCCACCGGGCCGGGTTGCATCATGAATGTTCATGATGGCCAGCTCGAGGGCTTCCACGAAGTCCGGAAGGGACATCTGACTCAGGTCATGCGGGTGGGCACGATTCCCCCACTGCTTTCCTGAGTACGCAATCATGTCCCAGTACGGGGGGTGCCACCACACGGCAGACGCCTGCTCACCCGCGGTTTCTGCAAGGTCGTCGGTAAGTAGGTTAAACCCCTGGGACAGGTCAGTACCGAAGTACCGAACCCCAAGATCCTGCGCGACATCGCGAGTGGTACCACCGCCCTCGGAAGGGTCGATAAGTAGACCATCGCCATTCGACATGAAGGTCTCAACGAAATCCCGAACAATACGACCTGAGCAATTCCCCCGATAGGAGGATTTACCGTATGGACCGCGGTCGGGATAAGAGACAACAGATTGATTAAACATGAGCAGCTCCAAGAAATGGGGCTGCATCATCCCCATCGGGACAATGACAGCCCCGAGTGGGTTTAAGAATGCGGCAACTACGCCGCGATAAGGTGCTTGCGCGCAAGCCGGAAGAGCTCTGCCCCTAGCTGAGACAACTCGGTGATCAACACAGAGTCATCGAACAGTTCGGGATTAGCCAATGCCTGTATACCAATGCCATAGACCTCGACGCCGTGCCGGCGAGCTCGATCGATAACATTGGAGGCAGCGACATAGTCAGAAGCTCCGCCGTCTGTCAGCACGATCAGGACTGAACGCTCTGCACTAACCTGGCGGAATGCATCCAGTGCACTCCATACACCTGGCGCCAGCGGCGTCAAGCCTTCAGGTTGGATCACAAAGCGTCCCGGCATACGCCGGGCAACCTGGCTCGGGCTGAGAATGGTCTTCACCGGGTTCTCTGTCACAAGCTGGTTGGGGTACTGAATCGGGGTGCCACCAAACGAACTGGCAGACACCTGGACACCCTCTATTGTCTGTAAGGCAATGGCTAAGGCATAGGTAGCTTGCCCCGCCATCTCCGCCCTAATCCCTGACATTGAGGATGATCGGTCCACCAGAAGGTGGATCGCCGTTTCAGGCTCCTGAGTCGTGTCTTCACGTACAAAGACACGTGTATCACCGGTTTTGAGACGGCTGAGGCGTGAAGCATTTAGCTTGCGACCACGGCGCGTAGAGTACGGTCGAGCAGTACGGCTTGCTTGTACGAGCCCCGTTAGCTGCTGGCGCAACTTGCGAGTAACCCGTCGAGCCTCAAAATCGAGCGCACCACCTTCAGACGCATAGTCGACTGCCTCATCAGGAGAAACGCCGAATGACGCAGCCACCTGTGACGTTTGCTCCGACATCCCCACGGAATTAGAAGCCTTTTCAAGAGCTTCCTGTTCCATGGCCTCTGCCAGTGGTTTTAGTACGTCCCCGGCCATTGCGTCTTCATCGGTAGATGCCAAAGCATCACGAAGCGAGACACGCTGTTCCGACGATGTACCATCCTGACCAGTGGAGCTATCACCACCCTCAGAAGAGGACGAATCTTGCTCACTGGAATCAGCATCATCACCACTATTAGAAGAAGTGTCGTTGCTGCCCTGGTCGTCGTCAGCGCCAGCCGAGCTGGACTGATCATTCGACTCGGAATCAGCATCGCCATCATTAGAGCCGTTGCCAGGCGACTCTGTGTCATCACCAGTCTCTTCATCGCCACTGTCATCAGACGAATCACCACCACCCTGAGAATCACTTGAATCTGAGTCATTGCCGTCGTCGGAGTCACCACCCTGACTGCTCTGCTCATCATCTTGGTCATCACCGGACTGTGAGGTGTCGCCGCTTTCCCCTTCACCACTCTGGCTAGAGGACTGCTGATCATCTCCAGAATCACCGTCGTCGTTACCCTCGGTCGACAGCTCCAGGTAATCCATGACTTCCTGGGTCATCGCAAGGGCATCGCGAGTATCAGCGTTGAGATGTGCTCGATCGAGGATGTCATCCAACCCATTGAGCACGTCCTGGCCAAACGTATCCTTAAAGCGAGCTCTGAACCGATCCAGATAACCTTGTAAAAGGTCAGCTTGATCGCTTAGCCCAGCATCACAGCGGATGCGGAAAAGAATATATCCGGACAGTGTGTGTTCAGGTGGTGTTGGCTCACCCCTCACATCGTAGTCGTCAGCATCCATCCATAGCTTTAGATCGATGATGTGCTGACACGTATCCCTTAGGCTGGAAGCGGTACCGGGAAAGACCTTCATGATTTCCCGTTCAATCACACCATCCTCAAAAATGTTGTGAATGTTCTTCTCCAGCGCATTACGTTTGCCTTGCTCACGTAGTAGATCAAAGTCCGTAAAGCGTATATGGGCGGCTTCATGAGCCAAGTACCCCCATAGCGCTTCAACGTGCTGCGAGTCCTCCGTTAGCGTTGGCAAAATGATGGATTTACCATCCGTCATGGCCGTCGAACCCTTAAACATGACTTTAACGCCGAATTTGCGCCCTAGGGACGCAGCAACGATCGGTAGAGCCTTGAACAGGTCCGCTTTTCGCGTTTGTCGCATGGTGCTTCTCCTATCATGGAGAGGCACCCCTGCCCCAAAGGGGCAAAGGTGCCCCCGTGGGGTGGTGTATCAGAAGTAACCGCTACTGCGAGCCACTTGTACTGAGCCTTGATGATTGCCAGCGGTGATTGCAGGATCATCTGCAGACATGGCATCCAGATCGAAATCGTCTGACATGCTGCGGAACACCTCATCCAGGTCGGCAAAGATCGCCTCTTCATCCGCGGGCGGAGTGGAGAGAAGATCCTCAGACTGCGCCTTCTCCGATTTCTTGCTTGAACCAGGGGCAGACTTACGAGGAGGCTCAGAGGGAGCGTTTTGTTGAAGCGACTTCGCGACGCTATCCACCGAAGTGTCGCCCTTCACGAAGTCTTCCACCTTTTTCTCATCAGCCAGGATCTGGATCACCGCACTAATGCGGAAATATCCTTCCCCTTCTACCGGCTCCTTGCTGCCCTCAGGAAAGAAGCGCAGCGCCTCACCCATTAGCTGGACAAGACTATTGAAGCGGCTGTCGAGAAATGACAAACCATCCACCTTATCACGCATTTCCTTCAGCGGCTTACGCACGCGAACGCTGGCACGAAGTGTGGGTTTAGAAAGGTGAGTTGAATAGGTCTCTGCCGCTGTTTGAATGACCTCCTGAAGGAGTTCACCACCTAGCTTTCGAGCCTTATTCTCAACGCCATGCGTTCCAGACGCCTGAACATCGCCGTTGGTGATTTGGAAGACCTCCCAATCCATCCCTAGTCGGTCAGAGACACGATCCCGGGACATGACCCCATCACGGATGATGTTGGCCCATTCAGGGTTCGAGGCACACCAGTCACTAACAGCGTTGTCGTAGGAGTGGAGAAACGCATCTCGCGAACGATAGAACTCTTTACGTAGCGCAATGAGTTCCTTCGATACTTCATCGAGACGGCTAATCGGAACAGCGTATCCGTTCATGAAGCGCATACCGACACTTTGCATGTAACGAACCATCCGCTGCTTGATTGTGCCGAAGTCGCGGAGCAGTGCGGGATCACAGATATTCTTGGAGCCCAAAGTGGCCAGAGACGCAGGAGGAATTTCCCCATCCGTTCCAAGCCGTAGATCCTTAGCAGTTAGACGAGCTTTACCTGTCCAAATGTCGAAGTCGACATGGAAGATAGCCATCTGATCAAGGACAGTTGCAGTCATGTATACCTCCAGAAACGAAAAACGGAGGCATACCAACCCTAGGGGCAAGTAAGCCCCCGCAGGGTAATCGCCAGGACGGCGAAAGAAATGAAAAGCAGGGTTGTTTCGAGTGGCCCAGACCACTTATCAGCCAGTAGCTGAATAACCTACAGGATAGCGAGGAAGTGGCTGCATTTCCACCCCTAGATACCTCACAACCAGCCCTGAATTAAGAGGTAGCTGAAAGCGACCACGTTGGCAGCGGCAACCGTCCAAAAAACCCAAACAAAGCGCGGCTTACGTGTCTTGTGGCGGAACCGTCGCCTGGCAGCCCATCCACCTGGCCAGCCTCCGAGGAAGTCTATAACGTGGAGAGTGGTCTCCGCGACACGCCACCGTCCATGTGTTGCAGCTTGCTTGTCCCACCAGTACACGAAATAACTGGTGGCACTTAACAACAGACACCAAACGAGTACAACTATCACCGCTATTCCTCCAGCCAAAAAAAAACCAGCCCACGTAATGGGCTGGCGAGTTGCATTAGAAATAGCCACTGAGCGATGGTTTGGAATATGCGACATCTCCATTGTCGTCGACTATACCGTCAAGCCACTCTCTGGCATCTGGATCCAAAATCTCACGCGGCATTCCTTTTCCCGTCACAGTTAGACGATGAACTTCAGAACCTCCCGTATCTTTACGGTACATGTCCTTCAGCTCATCCGTTACCGGCTCACGGAATTCATTTTCGATTAACTCCTCCCATTGCACCTGCCCCTTTTTGGAAGAACGCGTCAGGCGAACGCCTCCATATTCGCCTGACTTAAAGTCACCCATACAGACCGCAAGAGCAGTTTTATGGTGACTCAAAGCTTCCTCAACGGTCTCAAGCTGGCGCTTGAGTTCTTGGCGCTGTTTTTCGAGACGATACGCGGCAGGTGCGTGTAGGAACCAAGCCTCGGCCTCATCGGCTTCGGTCGGGTAATACACGTCCTTTCCAGTATCTTTCTCGGGCGGAGTGCCGTTAACAACCTGTTTGTAGAATTCGCCACAACGACCAACATGTTTCTTTAGAAAGACTTCATCACGAAGAATCTCAAAACAGATCGGTGTTGCATAACGACCAGGTTGGTAGAACAGTAGCCATCCCCGGGAGGCGCCAGACACCATAATCTGGTGCTGAACTTGGGGATAGTACAGTCGGTAAGCCTTGGACTTCCGTCCCCGATTGACGACATCCTGAAAGGTACGTTCGGAAGGCACTTTGAGCTCTGTAGGCTCTCCATTATTCCGCTGACCATCCAAGCTAGCTCGAAGCATCGGGTAGTTAGTCATCTGAATACAGTAAGGCGTTAACGACTCTTTGAAATAAGCACTTGCAGCGCTATATGCCTCAGGGGTCGGATCATGTTCAAGCAAGAAGTCAGACATGTGGTCTCGGGCTTCAGGCTCATATACATGACCATTTCTAACCAATGGGTTACGACTGAGGTCAGGTTCTTCAACGATCCCTCGTTTTTCCCCCCATAACCGCCACAAGGACTTGTAGGGTGATAGCCCCGCAAGAACAACGGCATCGGTCGCAGTAATACCGCTCTTGCGCCACGCGAGCCATTCTGCAGAGCCTTGTTCTAGTTGAACAATCTCATAACGCATAGCCTTCCCTCCAGATTATGAGAGGCAAGACCAGCCCCTAAGGGCGATCATGCCCCTAAGGGTGAGAATCAAGCTCCATGCCTAGGCGTGGAGCTCGCTTTCGGCACATAGACCGAAATTATGCAGCAAGACGCTGAGATAGTTTTAGCTTCTCTTCGAGCCAGTCCGCTTCATTACGAAGTTTTCTGGCCGAGTCAAAGTTATCCCAGGCAGTGTCAAGAGAAGCTTCCGATCTTAACGACTCGAGCTTCGTTCCTACGTCTTGCCAATCGCTTGGGGGGATCAGATCGTCTGAGTCACTTAGCCACACGCAGATAGCTCGAACTCCAGGGCGGTGCCTGGACGCATACAGATCAAGTGTTTCCCCACCATCTTTGATTCGGATCTCGATAGGCGTAAACATCCCATCGTAGGTTTCACCAAGGCTTTTCGCTTCGTACTGCTGAAACTCGGCCAAGGCGATCCGTTTTAGCGTTTCAAGATCCGTATAAGCAGGTGCTACAACAGATCGCTGTTCATCTCGCGAATAGTACGCCACGCCTGGGGCATGGTCGTACATGTCATAGGACCCCTCCCCAACAATCTGAATCGTGGCACAAGCCACCGTTGGGGATGTTCGACCGAACGTCTCATCAAAGATTTTTGCTAACGACTCACGTACGTCATTACGAAGTGATGCCAGAAATTGGCGGTCGCTCTTGTTAAGAATAGTCATGGTCAAACTCCTCATTTTGAGGAGGGAGCCACCCCAACGGGAGGACTCCCCCGGTTAGGGTGGTAAGTAGAACGCTGCGTTATGCAGCTTGCGGCAACATCTCTGGGAACGACTCGAGCACTGAAACCTTGATGTACTGAGCCACAGACTCAGGCAGTCTCCGGATTTTAGTGCTTTCGTCGAGCCAGTTAAGGCTTACGGTTACGGCCTGTTGTTGCTTGGCCTTATCCCCAGCCCCACGGATGCGAAGATTGAATTCAGATACAATCTTGTTAGCCATGGCCAGTTCTTGCTTCGACAATTCCGCTGCTAGCTGATCACTGGTTTTCTGGGAGCCTTCACTCTCAGCACCTGCGTCAGCGCCAGCTTCATCATCGTTACCGGTCATTGCCTCATCGCCGCTGCTATCACTGCCTTGGGCATGCTCGACAACAGGCTGCTCGACAACAGACTCTTCAGATCGCTCTTCGGGAAGAGCTTCCTGACCACTGGTAGCACCAGCACTATCTGCCGGCGAACCAGCCTCATCTTCAGGGGATGAGCCATCAGCACTGTCCACCTCAGTGGTATCACCGAATGAGGCAGCCAGTAGCTCGTCGTCGTCTTCAGCTGTCGATGATGAGTTATCACCTTCAACAACATCGGCGGCTACAAACGTAGTTGCGGACGCACGCTTCTCAGGGTTAGGAGCAGACTGCACTGTCGTACCATCCCCCTGCTCAGCATGTTGCTCGCCCAACATCCGACTGATGTCATCCTCATCAAACAAACCGCCAAGTCCAAACGCGACACGGCTGCATTGAATGATGGTCTTGTGCCTTAGCTGTCGGCACCCCATGGCTCTCCATGATTCGGAGTTCTGGTAGACCTCCAAGAAGTATTCACGAACCACCGTGGGCCGAGTGCGATCTTTCCGAAAGATTGATGCCTCCATCCAAACTGGCACTTTACGCCCAGCAGAAGGATCTTCAGCATTATCCAGCGGATTCGGAATCATCTCATCTGAATACGCGAACTCAAGGCCGTCGAACTGTTCCTGACCGTTCAACATGGTCAGCCAGCCGTCGATTTTGAGCACAGGAAGAATCGTGCTGCTTTGTCCTTCAAAGGTCTCCCGTAAGTACAGGTGGCCAGCAAAGGGGTCCAGGTGGTAACGCTTCATTAGTGAGCACATGGCTAGAACTTCGGACTCTTTCATATCACGGCTTAGCCGTGATGACAGAATCGTTAGGCTGCTGGTCAGAAAGCGCTCCGCAGACAGTTTGTACTGCTCGGCAATTTCCTTAACCATCGGCTCGGCTAGTAGTGCTTGGATTACATTTTTCATGGTCATAGCTCCTCGTTATGAAAGGAGAGACCGTCCCCAATGAAGGGGTTGGCCCCTCCAGGGGAAAGGGATAAATCCCTTTTAAATCAGATGTTTACTGATAGGCTAGAACGGGATGTCATCTTGATCGTCATCGAATTGACCCGCAGGCTGCTGAGGCCCTCCACCGAAATTACCTGGAGGCGGTGCGCTTCCCTGCCCAGGCCCTTGAGGCGGATTGCCAGCTGGTGCCCCCTCGGGGTAACCCTGAGGGTAACCACCAGAGTGTGGAGCACGCTGAGGCGCTGCAGACTGTGGCTGCGCCGGGCGATTACCACCGGTTTGCGTACTACCCTGCCTCTGCTGAGGCTGGCTAGCATTATTCGCATCACCCTTCTGGTAGCCCACCGGCCGGAAGACATTGGCGATGACCTCAAGCACCGAGACATCCTGGTCTGCGTCATTTTTCCAACGACGCGTCTTAGGACGACCTTCGACGTAAACCATCATAGAGCGCGTTACGAATTTCTCAGCCTGATCCGCGAGGCGACCAAACAGAATGACGGTATGCCATTCCTTATGGGGCTCACGGTTCGGACCTCCACCGTACTCGGTGCAGACTCGTAACTTAGCGACCTTTTTGGGTTCAGCGCCAGCAGTCCAGCGGACTTCTGCAGGACCAGCGGTGTTCCCAAGAATGGTCGTTTTCGCTTCATGAAACATAGACATGGCTCTTTACTCCTATTTGCAAGAGAAAGAGAGCCGCCCGCGAGGGAACGGCCCTCGCAGGGTCAAAAGTAAGCCGATACCCCATTCGGGGCCGGCATGGATTGCAGGATACGGAGCATAGAGGCCGTGCCTCCAAACTCCTCTACCCATTCCTCAAAAGTCTTGGCGATCTCGGCGTCATCCAAGTGCTCTGCATGAGCATGGAAGAAATCGCAAAGCTCATGGGTCATTGTGCCTTCAGGTTGCTCAATGAGAGCAGACTCGACGGCAAGTGAACCCGGGAACTTTGCAGATAACAACGCCAAGACAAGGGTTGGTGGAACGTGCCCAGGCACTAGAGAGGCGTCAATCGTGACCGTGCGATCCACAGGAGCGCCGGACTTAACGAGGCCATAGTGAACTGGCCCCGTTTGAAGCACTATCCCGGGGCCCGGGTCTACGTTGCCTTCCAGCGCAAGCTTGAGAGCATTGATCGAGCCATCCAACCCCACTACATCAGCCATTACTTTCTCGAGGGTTTCCACAAGAGAGAGGCAATCCTCTTCTTCCAGATGTGCTCGAAAGCCTAGTAGCGGGTCATAGCGACTCTTCAGCTCTATCACCAGATGAGTAGCACCTGCTGGTGACTCATGAAAGACCAACTCTTCCCCCTCTTGTAGCGGGGAAATCGAGTAGTCTCCAAGACCGATAAGGGCAAGATTCATCGAGTGAATCGAGGTATAACCTCCGGCTTGTCTCTGGGAATTAGGCGTTAACTCGAAAGTGGTGCCTATCGCATTCTCAGAAACAAAGACCTCAGGCGCTTCAGACTGATCAGTGAGCTCAATGCCATCAAAGACATAAAGCTCCGCCAAGCCAGGTTGGTCATAAAGTTCAACCCAAGCGAGAGCCTTTCGGCCCCCGCTTTCACCTGCTACTGGCGTCAGCATCACTGCTTCAATCAGTCGTCGAACGTCTGATACCCGGAAACCCGGCTTTAGGTTGGCACCGCTCATTTGGCACCTCCTTGCCATGCATCCTTACCGAAGATATTCGTCGCCACTCGCTCGATCGCGATACGCTCCTCAGGTGCAGCGCGCGCCAGGAAGGACTCCTCCAAGGCGTACTGCAACCGATTAGGGCACGCTTCATAAGCAAGTGTCTGGCGAGCCCAACGGATGAGCACACGCGTCGACATAGGGAAGCTAAGCTCACCCCCCGAACCAGATTCACCGTCTCCAGTGAAGAGCTGGCGCAGGTTGTTAGCCATCTCAACCATCTTGGGCACCATGAACTTATTGAGATCAGGCACCTTTGATTTGAGTAGCTCCTCCTCGACTTCTGCGGGCAGGTAATTGACCGTTACTACACGATACCGGTCCATCGCGGCGATGTTCTGTTGACGAACACCTAAATAGGCTCCCGTCTCATCACCCCCACCTGCAGAGTTGCCAGTAACCACAACTCGAAACATCTCGTGTGGCCTAACAACCTCACCACCATTTTCAGCGATAACGAGCGGTCGACCTTCTAGGACATCGTTGAGCCCAGAGAGCTCTGACGGATCCATGAGATCGACTTCGTTGATCAGCAGAACATGGCCCTGCTTCATCGCATTAGTTAATGGCCCATCTACGAAAGTCATCGTAGGCTCCTCACCCGGTAGCCGGGCAACAAGCGAATGATGGCCAACGAGATCCTGGAACTCCATACGACCGTGCGCAGTAATCGACTGCATTGGCCAATACAAGCGCGCCAGGATTTGAGCGATACCTGAAGTCTTACCAGAACCAGTCGGCCCTGTTAGGTACAGAGCATCACCGTCTGGGTGGTTCAGGAAGTTAATTACGCGACGTAGCACATCACGATCGAAATGGTGATGACGGTCGCAGGTAGGTATTAATGGGTCACTCGAGGGTTCATAACCAACGGCTACATTGGAACGACTTGCGTCGGCCAACTGAAAAGCATCGGCAAGAACGTGCTGAGTCAGTAGTAGGTTCATGGTGTACCTCCAGATTTTGAGGCACACCGTCCCCAACGGGGAAAGCATGCCCCGTTAGGGTTAAGAAGATCCGCACAATGCGGGGTAGGAAAGCGTGGATATTTAGTGCAGCCACGACCGCAAATCACCTCAAAGGAGGCGAAAACGTAAACATCTCGACACGAATCTATGCCGACAGGTCTATCGCTTTCAGGGAAAAGCAAAGGGGTCAAAAAGACCCCCTGCTTATTAGAAGCTTAGCTGTACGCCCTTACGGGAGAAAGCTGGCTCATCATATTGATCCCAAGGCTTGCCGTTAGGCGCGATGGGAGTGTAATCGCCAATGCTCGTAGGCAAGATGTCGCTATTACGAGCAGTATCGTTCTTGTTCGCTTCGCGTAACGCTTTACGTGCAACGTAACGCTGATGAATCGAACGACACTGAGTAGCCGAAAATTTATGCGCGCTGCGAAATGCACGGCGAAGTACAACGCGGGAGCGTGGTAGCTTGCGAGCAGCAGGAGCGTGCGTTTCGGCCTTAGCGAGCTTCTCGCCATTTTCGTCTTTACGAGGCTTAGCGAAAAACATCCGAAGCACTGCTAGAAGCAAAATAATTGACAAGATAACCGCCACAAGGGAGGTGTTCATGTCTTGCACAGCAACAGCAGTCGCAACAGTTTGTTCAGAATATAGCTGATTCATGGTGTTTCTCCTTTGGTGAACGCCCTCAGAAGAAATCACTCCCTGGCGGGGAATGTATCTCCCGGCAGGGCAGCTATGTGCCGTACCGTTAAGGTGCGGCGGGCTGCGAAAGCAGCATGAATGAAAGGACCAAATTGGTAAACCGGCTGGCATCCGGCATCACTTGCAAAGAGCAAGAAGATGGCAATAGCTTAGCGCGCCCGAGTGACCATCGCAACCCCTTCTCACACCCTCTTAGAAGTGCGAAATCCGCCCAATTTTGGCGCAGAAAATGCCAAGTCGCTTCTGCTCAAGCGGGTAGCCTATTTGTTGCACTGTCGTAAACCGTCAAAAATAGGAGCTACACCATGACCAGCCATGCAGCGATCGAGCCTAACTGGGACGAACAGAACACCGATTTCCTGTCACTTGACCAACTGCTCGTTGAAGAGCCGAAGGCAAATGGCGACCCCCTCGTGCTCTCCGACTCACGCGTTGGTGCTGAAAAGCGTCAAAGTGAGCTAATGAAGCGCGTTGACCAGCTCAAATCGCGTGCGGAAATGAACGTGGTCGAAACCTTTCGCCACATGAAGGTACAGAAAACAATCACCCAGCATATGCAGCCCACTATGCTGGCGCTGTTCCGGATCGAAGTGATCCTTGATTCAATTGCATCGCATAAAGAGGCAGACCTTACCCGCCAGGCCGTTGAAGACGCTCTGGATGATATGGAAAAGCAGCTGGCCAAAGGTGAGCAGAGCCTCGACACGCTAATTCGCAAAGAGGTATCCCCGGAGCAGCTGCAGGCCAATCCCGTACGGTTTACCAATCCCGTCAAAATGAGCTTCACAATCACCTGCCAGCAGAGTCGTCGAATTCTCAACTTGCTGTCTCAGCTAGACCGAGTTTTAGTTAAAAGCACTATCCTGGACATGTTTGGCATTACGGACGCAGCTTCAACCAAGCGCGCCGGTCGCAAGTGGGTCGGAAGTGTCATTACCACCATGCGCAGTCTTGTGAATATGGAGCGCAACGTGATGCGTGCGCAGTACGTCAAGCGAGCCAATGATATGGAGCTCGTGGCCAAAGAGATGAAGTTTGACCAGGCAGCCGTCGAAGAAGCCAAGACCGCTGCGGAAAATGACCAAGCCAGCGGTAGGAAGGGTGGAAAAGCCAAGGCAGAAACCAAACGCAAGGAGCAAGACAAGCTCATAATGTCAGAGCAACTCGACCAAAGCTCGCAGAAAGGGCCTGATGGAGCCGCAGAGGCTCCACAAGCGAAGGGCGCGCTTGAAAGTGGGTCACAGAGTGACTCGGGCACAAAGCACAAAGAAAAGACACTCAACAAACAGGTCTCTGACGCAGAAAAACCCGTTCCTAATGCACAGACCGCCTAAAACGGCAATCAATTTAACGAACAGGCTCAGTCAATCGACTGGGCCTTTTTTATGTTCTGGATTTCAAACAGGTTGGTAAGATAGGGATATCCAATCAGGTAAATCACACGGAGAAGAAAATGAAAAAAATCATCTTAGCGGTAGCTGTTTTCGGAGCGATTCAAGGCTGCGCTGGCACCCCATACCATCACGAGAATGACACAAGTAAATCAACAGCAATGAACATTCTTGAAGACACTACTCGGGACGTTACACGATTCGTAGAAGATACGCCGAACGGTACTGATAACTTTACGGAGAGATCCTTAGGTGAAGTAATGAGCGCTGGGTTGGCTGTATGGGCATATCAAAACCCAATAGCAGGCATACCAAAAGAAGTAGGTGCAATAGCTGCATACAGCTCAGGGTTTGATAGCGGAGCACCATTACATCGTCAACCCATCCTTTCGGCATACTGGGAATATGAGCAAGGCGACGATGAAGGGACTGCTGGCCAACGTCTCATGAGTAGAATTGGTGAAGCATTAGATCAAGTGGCAGGCGAATACGATGGCGAATCAAAACTATATGGAGTGCAGTATGATGGCCATGTTACGTATGGCCTCTGGTCGCTAGAAGCAGAGGATTTAGGATGCACAGAAAATGCGCGATGCGCGATTCGAGCGAAGGTTAATGCAAACTCTTGGGAAGGTCTTACGCGAGCTGAATGGGCAGGTAGAAATAGTCATAATATGAATGAGCGAGCATGGCGAACGGTGAGTTATACCGACAAAATCTACTCGCAAATTCTAGTAATCAAAGAAAACGGTAGCAAAGAAGATAACCTCGAAGGCGTATATACGGCTATATCGAATGAGCTCCCAGAATCATTTGCCATCTATTTGCCGCCGGTAAGTGAATTTGGGATTCATGCCGATTATCCATATATACTTCAACAAGGGGAAAAGCTTTTATTCAAGAAATAGTCAATTTGAAAGATAAAAAGCGGCCCCGCAGGGCCGCTTTTTTATGCTAGTTGACATCAATACTAAAGGAATCTCGAGCATTCATTTTGACTTCATCAAAATCTATATCTTCACTCCTTAATCTTGTTCTTTCTTCTGCATCAAGCCTTTCCTGATCAGTAGTAAGATCCCCACCTAAGTAATTGCCAGTACCTGTTAATGCGTCCATAGAAAGATTATCGGATGCCCCTTGGTACAAGCCGTTCTGTTGAAGGATTGCAGTCCATTCATCCAAATTGACCTCGTCCCAATTGACCCTAGCTATATCCTCAATGGGGATACCTCCGCACTGCGGGTTTTCAGCATCGCCCCAACTTAACCCTAGCTGCCCCCTGACTTGTTCCTGCATAATTCTAGCCATAGGGCTTTTGAAACAGCACGATGCCTTACGCTTTTCAACGCAAACGCCAAGCACCTCTGTCTTACAGTAAGATCCAATATAAGTGCAGTTGCCAAATTCCTCTTGTGCAGAAAGCATAAACTCCTCCTCTTCACATTGCCAAACAATCTGAATAACGGCCATAGCAAGAGCATAATAAGCGTATATGCCATATAAAGTTTGAGCGAAGCTCATCGCAGCATTGGAGGCAGCTCCTCCTCCAACTTCACCAGCTACTGCTTGACCAGCAGCTTTACCAGCCTCTTCACCGCCAATAGTTCCAACAACTTTCTCTGTTAAAGCTGCAGCTTGCTCTTTGAGTTGTGAAGCTAAATCAGTGAGAGCTTTTTCAACAGGTTCTTTTATGGAATTAACTGCCGTATCAATATAGCTGACAAATGGATCAGTAACTGATTGAACAGCATCTAAGGCAGGATCGCGCAAAGACAAATAGCCACTTTGAGCGGAACCTAGCATCGAGCCGCTAGCTAGCTCTGCCCCCTTGATCGCAGCATCTACTTTAGGTACAGCCATAATCATTTGAAGATAATCACGGACAGAGACACCTACTGGTTGATTACAACAGTCTTGAGCCCCACCTAAAGCAGTTTTGCATTCCATATCATCACCACTGAAAACCTTACAGGTGACATTCTGGTCAGTTTCACCTTCTCCATCACACTCTAAATCCTGTTGAGCGTTCTGAGCCATATTTAGCAGAGCAGATACTTTTGCAAAGTCCGCATTGGGTTCGACGGATGTGTCAAAACAATCGGGACCGATGCACTGAAAATCACCATCACATTTGTACTGTGTTTCTACACCCTCGCTCTCGATAGCGACTGAAGAACCACAATCCCAAACTTCCTCTGTGACATAGCATGTGCCCGACTTACCTGTAGCATTACCAATACAATCTTGTGATATGAAACCGCACCCTTGATTCTCATAATCCTCACAAGAGGAAGAAAAATCAGAGTCTACAGTGGGACAATGCTCATTGCCTTGTGGATCGGTCCAACAGTCCATTTGCCCTTTATAGAAATCATAGTCAGCTTCCACTTCCACTTTGAGACAGGTTTTGGATATGTTGTCGATAGGCGGCTCTTTAAGCATGTCAGGGCAGACAGGGATACCATCAATGATAGCGCAGCCGTCTGGCCCTGTTTGGCCAGGGTCGTCAACACACTTGTACTCTCCCGATGCAAAGTTGTCATCTAAAGCTTGTGCACTTTCAAAGCATGACTCAGGCGTCCACTCGTCTTTCATAACTACTTTATCGGGGTCATAGTCTAATTTTATCTTTCCGTAGCCCTCACCTGCACCGGAGACCGAAACCCGAATTTTAAATGAAATGACCGTGCCTGGAGCCACATTTTTAAAATGGCTCGTAACATCGACATTAAGGTTTTTTTCCCAAGACGTAGATAATTCGCATTTACCAGCAGTTTCCGGGGGGAAGTTGCCATCAGGCCCACTCCACACCATTTTTTCCTGTCCTGGGGGGCCGACATATACTTGCATATAGTCATCCCACTTTGCGTAATTGAGAGTAGCTTTACTTATTGCATCAGGATTCTTAACTACAACTTGAGTAGATTCAGTGTAGATAGTACAGGAACCTGACCAATAGTCATCACCAACCTTCCCTATCCAAAGCTCCTGGCAGTCGCCATTTGGACATTTTTGCAAATTAAAAGGACCAGCATGGTAGGAAACGACAGCAGCGCTATAATCATGGATTATTTCACAAGAGCTTGGTGAGGTATTAATCCTGTTACAGGTTTTGTAATCAGCTACATGCACATACCTAGTCGTATCTGTTAACACATCCTCTTCGCTACATTCAAAGAAATTTTCTTCGAAGATGTTTGCATCTTCTTTAGCATCTCTCACACCATCAAAGATTGGGTCGTTTGATAAATCAATGCCGGGACGCTCTGCGTCCTCTCTAATAATATCGTAAGCAACACCATACTTAGTTGATTGCGCTTGAGATACACTTGAATCAGACCAAGGTAATTCATCGGGATTATCAACGGTAGATGGGTCCCTCTTAATGTGCTCGTCTTTAACTGCGTCGTCGTATAAAGTACCTTTTGAATTCTCGCCTAGAGCATTCATAGCATCGTCATCGCCATGTACACCAGCTACTTCATCGTAACTAGGAGCTTCGGCAGGTGCGGCGCTACTATCGTTTAATCCAGGGAAGATGTCATTCATTTCTCCCTCAATTGACCCGATCTTTATATTACCATCACTATATTCAGCGTCACCCCATATTTGGTTTGATATATCATCTGCATACGCTTTCACATCATCATTGTAGGGGTTAGCAGCAATTGCCGGGGATGCATAAAAAGTTATTGGCAGACCCGTATTACAAACCACTACCAAAGCGATGACTGCTCTAACAAAAATATTATTACGCATATCGTCCACCATTATTGAGTGTTGCAGCAGTCATTCCATCGCCAAATTAAATAAACTGGCTCTTCGCCTTTGATAGGAAACCAGCGTCCCGCCCCCCACTTTTTCGTACTTTCGCCCATGACGTGAGCTTTTTGAGTTTCAGCTCTTGGGTGCATCATAGTAAACTTGTACTGTTGCTTGGGCAGAATTGGATCTATTTGACCCGAACACATGGCATCGTCACCCATTGTTTTCCAAGCCATCCCTCTTCGATGTAAAGCATTCAGGGTCTGAGCTGTACGTTTAGATGAACCTCTTACGATATCGGTGCTTCTCTCAGACCATCCTGAAAGCGGGTACATCGTCCCCCACTGTCCAGCACACCAAAATAATTCGGTTATTGGTTTGCCAGTAGTCGAAGATATTGAGTCAGCTGCACAAGCAGCTTGTGCAGCAGGGTTGGCTACTGCGGCTGATTCCGGATTGGTGTAAAAGGCCAATGTTGAGTCATTCCAAGTTGGATCAATCTCTGACATATACATTAGATCGAGATCGGCATATCCTCCGGCATTACATCGGCCTGCTGAAAACATATCCATAACTGTAAGTAGCGGGAATGCCATGTAATGGTAATGCATAAAATTATCCGCACCATCATCACCCGTTGCATATCCAATATTTCCCCTAAAAGCTTTATCAAATGGCAACTCGATTCCCCCCAAGGAACTTATACAACCGGGCTTTGTTGTAAATTCAATCAACCTTGCTGGCTCCCACATGGATGTGGGTATACCAGGCCTAAGGACACCTAGATCATCATTGCATGCACAAAATGGCTTTGTTGATGCCTCATCAGGCACAAAACGGCCTGAAGCAATAGGAACGCCTGATATATAGAGAGGAAATAAACAGGTCCAGCAAACTTCTGTAATCAGCTTCCCACCCAAAATTCCATTATTTTCACAGGTCGCACTTGCTAATGAGCTCGAGGAGGCGAAAATAGCCATTGCAGATATGATGATCTGTATAAGAACTTTCACTGAATCACCTCTTCGACATTTACTTCTTCGATCCGGAAATGTTTATTTTCCGCACGAATAATGGTTGGCGTATATCTGACATCCCAACGTTTGATGATGTCTGGGAGGAGCTTATATAACGGTCTATTAAATCCATTCGTTATATTTTCATACCAGTTCCATCCGCCATTTTTATCAAACTCACTTGCAATAAGAACAACTCTTCCATCCTGGAGTGTTAAATCCTCTAATTGAGACTTTACATACTCCACTTCGGCTTTCCTCGTCGGATTAAATACGAAAAGTATCCTATTAAACGGAAGCTTCTCTAAAGGGTTGATAACTGTCCCTTTCTCAAGGATCGTCACTCCGTCAGAATCTGTTAATTCTTCTGTTAATATCACTGATGGATCCAGTGTTCTAGTAACAGTTTCAGATGCTGGGGGAAGCTTGTTATACTTTTGCGCCTTCCAATAGTTTTCGACTGCTGTTTGCTTTTTCTCCTCCCAATCAACCAAATTAAGTTTTTCTTTCATAACCTCAATAAGATTGGGTTCCTCAATCTTCGCGACGCTACCTTTTACCCCTAGATCACCATGATTACCTTTATCTATCTGTTCATTAAGGTAGTTTGCTGATTCAAGGCCATATACCCTAGCGACTCCATCTTGCTCAAAGATTGGCTTAGTTGAATCTAACCTAACGATTGCAGGCACTTTTGTGATTTCATATTTTTCAAATAAACCAGGATCCAGAACGAAAGTCGGCGGATTATCTGTGGCCTCAACAATATCGTAATACGGCTGCAGACCAGCTGGGAGCTTGGCTCCATCTTTAATACCTTGTATTACTACAAGGTTTGAATTGCGGTCGCGTCCAGCTTCTTCAAATATTCGCAACAGAGAATGTTCACCAAGAGACATTGATACAAAATAGATTGTATCAACCTCAGTATACTTTTCTAAAGACTGGTCTTCCCCCATCGGCTGTTGTTCTTTCATACTTTCTAGTGCAGCTAGTGCATCTTCTCTATAGCTATTTGCATTGCTTCTAATCTTATCTGCATTGACACCATCAAGAAGGTCTGACCCACGGCTTTCAATAGATTTATCAGAGAAATCCTTTAGTTTTCTCAAGTCGTTATATGTTGTCTCTGCAGCTGAAGCAAACGAAGTAAGGAGCGTGACTAAAATAATGAACGATGTAGCTTTAAGCATCTCTTCAACACCCAGGTCAGAGAATTGGATATGCACGGCCAATCACTTGGTTTAGTGATACCGCACCGTAATACCGTGAATCGAAGGATAAACTATGAGTCCCCATGAACCAGAACTCGTCTTCGCCCAACTCCCCTTTGCCAACAAAGGAATCTTTTTCTTGACCAATTCGTGTTGCTTGATCGAGCCCACGATAGACTGTAGGGGCATTGTTGATGATGACCTGGTATGAATCGTTAACCTCTACCAAATCCCCAGGGCCAGCTTCCAATATTTTGACCATGATTGAACCATCGTCAAAAATCGGCTCAAGGCCCTGTGACTTAAAGGCGTAGCGGTTACCAAGATCCAGTTCATTATCCCACTTATCGATCACATATAGCCGTTTGCCTGGAATGGATGAAATATTCTGGAAATCATATCCAATTTGGTAACGCTTTGATGCAAAAGCCCCTACCGCAACCATTACAACCAGAAGCAACATGAGCTTGATAAGAAATCGTTTCCAAGACTCTTTTTTCCTGAAAAATCGCATCATGATTTGTTCCCCTCTTCATCCGCTGCCTCTGTCACGCTTGATGCATTTTCGACTGCTGCTGACACCCATTGGTCAATAAGACTCTCCGGTACATAGGCAGATGTCGGGGCATGTATGACTTCACTGGGCTGGATGACAATATAACCTTGACTCGAAAGGTGCTCTGCTAAACCACTAACTCCCATCCAGGCATTGGCTTTATCGCTCTCGCTTAGACCGGGTGTAGTTTGCAGGTAGCCGACTACATCGAGTATCACGACCCCCTTAGACGGTTGAAGAGGAGTGAATCCTGGTACAAACTCCGGGAACCACTTCACTGCAAGTAGCCAAATTAGAGCTACGCACCCAAAAAAAGCCATTACCGAGGTGGCAGTTAATAGTCCTTCGCTATGCCCCTTTTTCGCTTTATCACTCATTAGGCCACCTCATCGCTTTTTCCATACAGCATGTCTCGATCATGCAGTACCAATTCAATGGCCTCTCCCACATCCTTACCTTTTTTACGGTAACGCTCGATAGCCGCAACATCGTCCGGGTGCGTGGAGTACATTAAGATTTGATACTGAGAAACAAAGAGTCGACCTATACCCATGCCATAAGAGCCCTTGATAAAGACTTCTGAGTAAATGCCAGGCAGAGTTTTCACCGTGCTTAGCATTCGTTCATAGCCATCAGGCACTTGGAGGTAGCCCTTCTCAATGGATCGGGTAAGGTTTTCAGCTTTTTGACCAAGAAGCTGAACAGAGTTGGCGTTTGCGATGATCGTTTCACCCAACGACGTGCCTTCAAAGTCCAACAATGATTGGGTAATTAGTGAAATACTACCGCCATATTTACGGAACCGGCGGTAAGCAGTCTCAATTGCTTCTGCGATACCCTCGTTAGTTAGCATTGACCAAGCTTCGTCAATAAAGAGAAGCTTTTTCGTATCTCGACCTTCAATATCAAGATAGATGGCTTGCTGGATCTGATACAACATCTGTGCAAGTACGACCTGCTGCAGGTGCGGTCTTCCTTTCAGCTCTTCAAGTTCCAGCACAGTAAATTGTTTGTCAAATGATACAGAATTCTCACCGTTAAAGAATCGCCCATAAGAGCCTTTCGTAGTGAACGGGAACAGCTGCGTCCCCATATCCTTCACACGAGGATCTTTATTCGACAAAAGGCGGTCTGCCAAAACATCTATTGTTAATTCCGGCCCATGCTCGTGGTAAGCATCTTGAAGTTCCCGCTTTAGTTCAGCCACTTGAACGCCATCAATCCCATGCTCCCACGAGATCATTAGTCGAATAATGCTTACGAGAGCATCTTCCTCTTCTTTATAGTCTTTAACCAATGGGAATGGGTTAATGCAGACATTCGATTCATCGCTGAATTCGATGAAATCACCATCCAAGGTTGCCGCTAGTTTTTCATAAGAACGACCTACGTCTATAACCCAAACGCGGGCGCCCTCTGACATGTACGAGTCAATTTCATTATTCGTAAGAAATGATTTACCAGAACCTGACGCAGCACATGTTAACGAATTATAGTTGTCCAGCGAGTCGTACTTGGACATTGACATGATTTGTCCATTTCTGGACAACAAGTTTACGTAGGGAGTACCCGTCCCTTTCCACTCTCCGAAAATTGGCGCTAGAACAGCTGCTTGTTTCGGGGTTACCGTCTTGTAGCGCTGCATTTCTTGAAGCGCTGTAGGATCTGTAAAAAGTGGCAGTGAGTTGAAGAAATTTACATGATGCGTCAGCTTATTTGGTATGACTTCGAATTGGCTCTTTCTCCAATAACTTCTAAAGTCAGAAACCGCCTCTGCTGCCCGCTTCTCATTCGGACAAAAGACGATAATATTCATGTTCATCATGCAGAACTTGTAACCTTCGTCAACAACATCCTGATTCAATGCATCGAAGTCAGCTCGTTTTTCTGCGAGCACAGGCACATAGTTCACAATCGGACCCTGAGACTGATTAATCACAAATGTCCGATTACGGTCGAAGCTGTTCTTTTTCTTATGGTGAACAGGATAGTAGATGTTAAGGGCGACCATATAGTGTTCCTTAACAGCGGAGATGCCATGAAACAGATCACCACAGTAATCAAATGCCACACCAAAGTGTGCCCGCTTCGGATACCGCTTTGCTGAAAGCGTCCTGATATGATAATCACCGATTTTCATACCGTCTTTGCTGTACTCAATCACATTGTCGTAATCAAGCAATTGTTCAGCAATCGGGGCAGTATCATCATATTCACTATACGAATGCCGCCAACTAGAGTCAGGACCCCAATTGAGCATAGTTTGCATAATTCGGATGTAACCATCCGCGTTTAGAGATCTCGGCTGAAGTGCTACAGTGCCGAGGGAAGCCATCGTCTCAACCTTAAGATTTTCTAGGTTCCTAAGGTCATCATCAGAAGGATATGCATTATTAATCGGAACTTTAACAGACAAAATCAGTTTTTGGTCGAAAATCACCCCTTGATCGTGACGCTTCTCTTTAAACTTCCGCTTCATCCTATCGATCGTATGATCGTCAAAAAACTTGATACGCTCCTGAATCAATTTCTGAAATAACTTATTATTGTTTCCCTCTCTCAACGAGTAGATATCAGCAAGCTGTGCTTTGATATCAGGTGAGCGAAAGAGGTTTAGTTGCAAATGCGTTCCTTCCGGAAATGGCGTGTTCTGGAAGAATGACTCCATTGATTTTTGGGTGTTTTGATCCATAGATGATATTGGCTCACATAGGATCACGAACCCGACGGTATTGTCGTCCATGACAAAAACACCACGCTTGTCGTCATAAGCTTGAGGCGGGAATAAGTTAGCTGCCCGCATGCTCTCATCAATCAATTTGCCTTTACCGCCTACTCGACGCAGCTTTACCTTAGTCATTCCGCCTCTCCGCTATGCTTTTGCAGGTATTCTTTAAGTGAAGTGTTCAACCCTCTTGCCAGGTGCCCATCAGGACCGATCAAGGTTGGTACCGCATCGACCCCGAGCATATCGGCCGACACAAAGGCCCCTCCCATCTTGGTGTAATCACATTCACCCTTATCTTTAAACGTGCTCAAATCACCCGTTATCGACGCTGTGAGCAGGACATCCTCTTCTGCACCCCCACACCACATTTTCTGAACAGCGGGAAGCGAGGATTCACCAAGAGCAGGGACTTGTACGATGCTAAAACGATACTGATTATTGGTTTCAGAAATCTCCTTCGCCTCGGCCAGCATGTCCTGGCAAATATCACAATAGGGATCGCTGAAGATCACGACTTCGTCATCCCCTTCTCCGAATTGGAAGGTTGCTTTTGAGGGGAACTTTAGTGCCTGGGCATCAATTTGCTGACGGCTATCTCTGACATCCTGAACGGATTTCAGGTGCTTGCCGTTCCATAGATCAACAATGGTGCCTTCTATGTAAAATCGACCGTTTGCAGAGAGGAACCCCATCTTCCCGGTATTCTTATCCTCTACGGCGATCATTTTGGGTGACGGGATTGGCTCCATATCACCCATTTCATAACCCTCCAGCATCTGTTCTGATAGGTGCTCTGTTGCCGTGCCACCCTCACCCAATGCAGCCTCTATTGCCGCACGGCTTGTATCGTTGCCGTCCAAGGTGGGTTTGTTGGCTTGCGGCGTGATAGCCCGTGCAGGCCCGAATAGCCCTTCTGGCACATCTGCGGAAGCTACTTGCCCCATACTAATGGTGGATAGCAAAGCCCAGATGAGGGTTTGAGTGCGGCGCGGCATGTCATCGCTCCTGTCATGAGAATTGCTCCCATGCTAGCGATGTTCGGAGAAGCACCTCGGGACGAACGACGCCCTTTTATGGCTGTCTTCATTCCGAGGTGACATGTGGGGAGGTTTGTTCGTGGACGTTTTCCGAGGGGCTTAACCCTGCATGTTCATAGCAGACCAGCCATTTTTAACCCTTCTCCTATCCAGGAATATGGTGTTTTCATCACGTCTGGCCACAGATGCATGCCGGCCATGGTGACGGCTCCACCTAGCACAAGACCGCCGACGGATACCCGCATCAGTGATATCAGAAGGCCCATGATTATCGAGTTCGCCATCTTCATAACCTCATTTGCTGGAATGACTTAGCACTTCTTCGTTCTGTCTAGTTTGGTAGGCAATGCCCCCTTCAATCCAAAGCCATTGCCTCTTTGTTGCCTTTACTTGCTCACGGGATCCGAGAAGTCGCCGGAGTCATCCTTGCCGCGCAGCACCACGTGCGGCTTAGTCTCGTAC
>TARA_R110000850_G_scaffold7972_15_pt1 | contig 56388 bp, 55 predicted proteins | sample TARA_R110000850 | Tara Oceans TARA_R110000850 (sample SAMEA4397586) | marine metagenome | biome: Polar Biome; feature: [SRF] surface water layer (ENVO:00010504); material: water (ENVO:00002006), including particulate matter (ENVO:01000060) such as... | depth 5 m
GCCATCGGCTCCGATTCCGGGTGGTTGATGTTGTTCGGGATGATGGCGCGGCCGCGCGCGATCTCGTCGCGCACGAACTCGGGGGTGACGTAATCGGGGATGGCGGCGCCGAAGTCCTGCCCGTCGCGGACGTAGTCCTTCAGGCGCGCGCGGCCGAGGTTTTCGCGCTCGGCGACATATTCCATCTCGGGCGTGATGATGCCGCGCCGGGCATAGTGCATCTGGCTGACGTTCATGCCCGCCTTGGCGCGAAGCGGCCGTTTGATGACGTTGGGGAAGGGCTGCACGCCGCCGGAGCGGTCCGGGCCGAGCTGGCCGTTGTCTTCGGGGCGGAGTTCGCGGGCGTCGTAGCTTTCCACGTCGCCGCGCCCGACGATCCAGTCGCGGCGGATCGCGGGGAGGCCGGCGTTGATCTCGATGCGGGCGCTGGGATCGGTGTAGGGGCCGGAGGTGTCGTAGACGCGCACGGACGGCTCGCCCGAGGTCGGCTCGAGGTCGATCTCACGCATCGCGACCTTGTGGGGGCCGACGTAGATCTTGCGGCTGCCCCGGATGGGTCCGGTGGTGACGCCGATTTCGGTGCGGGCGGGGATGTCGGCCATATGTCGTGCTCCGTCTCATGGGGCGGACTGGCGCGGGGATATGGCAGTGGCAGCGCGCCCAGCCTTGGGCGACTGCGGTTCCGATCCCTACGCCGGCACGACCCGGGTCAGGTTCGAAGGGTTCCCCCGCTCGCGCGGCGATCTCAGCCCGGCGACCACCGGGTACCCCTTGGAACGAATGCTGTGGCGGACTCTGAGGGCTTCGCGCGCGCCTGTCAATTCGCCGTGCGGCGAAAGCGGCGGAGCTTGCCGAGCGCGATGCCGGAAACCTCCAGCATCTTCGCCTCGAACCCGTCCGGGCGGCCCGCGAGCCGCCACAAAACAAAGTGCGCGAGGACGTACGTGACCGCGCCGAGGACAACGCGCGGCATCATTTCGAGCAGGACGAGATATTCCGCGTCCCCCGGTGCGAACGGCGCGGGCACGGCGAGCACCGCGCCGGCCATGGCGGCGGCGGCAAGGAGGCTGCGCCAGCTTGCGGTGAACGGCGAGAAGAACGAATCGCCGATCAGCGTCTTGGCGAAATACATGTTCACGGCGGTCTGCAGCAGAAGGCGGAACACGAGCGCATAGATCACGGTGATGAACGTGCCCTGCCAGACGGCAAGGCCGTAGACGGGAAGGGCGATCGCAGCGACGAGGACGGCGCGGTTGAACATCGCGCGCGTCGCCCGCTTCGCCATCGCAAGCCCGTCCGTGGCGGAGGTGATCATGGTAAAGGCGAGGGTGGGGGCGAGGAGGACCACGACCTCTGACGAGGGGAGCCATTTGGTGCCCACGAGGATCGCGATCATCTCGTTCGCCATCAGCGCGGTGCCGACGCCGATCGGGAGCGCAATGCCCAGAATCACGGACTGCGCCTTGCGGTATGCACCGCGCAGGCGCTCGTTGTTGTGCGCGATGGCGGAAAGGCCGGGGGTGATCGCCTGGCTGATCGGCGTCGCCAGCTCGCGCGTCGCCACCTGGGAGACGTCGCGGCCGATGGTGAAATAGCCGAGCTGGGCGGCGCCCATGTATTTGCCGATCAGGAACTGCGGCGCGATCTGGGTGAAGTGGGAGATGATGCCCGACATCGTCAGCCAGCCGCCGAAGCCCAGGAACGTGCGCCATTCGCGGAAGCTGACGCGCGGCTGATAGGGGATGCGCCAGTAGCTCAGCACCATTTCGGTGAAGCGGCCCGCAAGTGTGCCCGCCACGATCGCCCAGTAGCTTTCGGTGGCGACCGCGACCACGATGGCGGCGAGCGACCCGAAGATCGTGGAGGCGACGCGGCGGTTGAACTCCTTCGAAAAGTCGATGTTCCGCTGGTACATCATGAACGCCGGGTTGCGGGCGCCGTCGAAGATTAGCACCACGCAGATCACGCGCAGCACATCCTCCAGCTTCGGTTCGTTCATGTAGTTCGCGATCGGACCCGCGAAGATGAACAGGATGGCGGCGATCAGCGCACCGCGCAGGAAGTTCATGGTGAAGCCGGTATCGATATGGTGCGTATCGATATCGCGCAGTGCGATAAGTGCGCTGTTCACGCGCATGTCGGAAAGCACCTGCACGAAGCCGATCACGACGATGGCGAGGCTGGCGACGCCGTAGTCGGCGGGCGCGAGCAGGCGGCCGAGCACGACGAGGTTCACCATCGAAAACAGGCGGAGCACGAAGCGCGCGCCGGCAAGGAACAGCGCGCCCTTGAAGACGCGGTTGCCGACGTTCTCTTCGCTGCGTTCGAACTTCATGCGGGTCCGTTAAGGCGTAACGGTTTCAAAGGAAATAACGCATACGCAGCGTCTGCGTCGTCTCGCCTTCCACATGGAAGCGCACCTTCTCGAACTTCGGCGGGCCGAAGCTGACCTTCGCGTTGTTCGAGAACGCGACGCCCTCCGTCGGCATACCGATAAAGCTCTTGTCGAGCTTCTTGTTGTCGTTCTCATCGTGGATCGCCGAGATGGCGTAGTCGCCCGGCGGAAGCCCCGTGATGTCAAGTACGGGATTCGCGGCAGACACGCTTTCCTTCGTCGCACCGGTGCCGCGCGTGCAATCCGGGTAGCCTGTGGCATCGTGCCAAAGGCACAGACGGATGCTGCCCTTCTGCGAACGCAGCCCTTCAAACGTCAGGTGCAGCGAGGCCTGTGGCGCCGCCGCGCCGAGAAGCAGCAGGCACGTCGCCGTGATGAGCACGCGTTTCAACATCGAAATCTCCAAGGCCGCTGTCCGTCCGGCAAAACCTGTCCCAATGCCGGAAGTAGAGCCCGTAGTTGCAGCGATAATCCTGATGATGCCGGTGATGGTGCGACGCGGTTATCACCAGTTTCCCGAACAGCCCCTTAACCAGCCTGCGCGGAAACAGCTCCCATCCCATGTGATTGGTGACGCCGAAAAAGGTCATCACCGTCAGCACGAGGCCGAGCGCCGCGACATGAATGGGAATGATGAACGTAAACGCCGGGATCAGCGCCGCGCCGATCAGGGATTCCCACGGATGAAAGCTCATCGCGGCCCATGCGGTCGGCGGACGGCTGTCGTGGTGCACCTTGTGAATACGCGTGAACAGGCGCGGCGCGTGCATCCAGCGGTGCGTCCAGTAGAAATACGTGTCGTGAACGAGGAGATATGCAAGCACGCTGCCCGGAAGCCACCACCAGCCGAATGCGCCCGGATCGGTGTAAATCCGTGTCCAGCCGTGCGCCTGCCACGCATAGACCGCAAGCCCCGCCGGCACCGCATAGATCGCCGCGGCGGTCAGCGACCAGCCGATCTCGCTGCGGATCTGCCGCGCCATTCGCGCGCCCGCGTAGATGCCGGGCCGCACGCGCCCCGAAAGCCACGCAAACGCGCCTGAAACCGCCAGATAGCGGGCGGCGACGATCAGGATCATCGCGGCGACGGTGATGAGGGCTTCGACCACGCGCGCCTTCTATCAGCCGCGTGGCCCTCGGTCATGCAAATCCGGTGGCAATTGTGCGCCGACCCGCTACACCTGATGGGGCATGGATTTTGACGTGATCCTGGCGGGCGGGGGCCTGGCATCGGGGCTTGCGGGGCTAAGGCTTGCCACGCGGCGACCGGAGCTTCGCGTTGCGATCGTGGAGGCGGAAAGCCGGATCGGCGGCGATCACATCTGGTCTTCCTTCGACAGTGACATGACGCCCGCGCAGCGCGAATGGACAGCGCCGCTCTATGTCGCACGCTGGCCGCGCTACGACGTTCGCTTCCCGGCATTCAGCCGCACACTGCACCACGGCTATGCGAGCGCGCGCTCGGCGAACCTCGACGCCGCTGTTCGTGCCGCCATGCCTGCCGATTGCCTGCTCTTCGGCCGCAAGGTCCGTAGCCTGGATGCGACCAGCGTGACGCTTGAAACAGGCGAGCGGCTCGGCGCGCGCGTCGTCATCGACGGGCGCGGCCATGCGCCGACGACAGCGCTGGAGCTTGCGTGGCAGAAGTTCGTCGGCCTTGAGATCGAGACACTTCGCCCGCACGGCATTGAAGCGCCGCTCATCATGGACGCCACCGTTGATCAGGCGGAAGGCTACCGCTTCGTCTACGTGCTGCCGTGGGACGAGCGCCGCCTGCTCATCGAGGATACGTACTACAGCGACAGCCCCGATCTCGACGTGGAGACGGTGAAGGCGCGCATTGGGGACTGGGCACTTGGTGCCGGGCTCGGGCCGCACGGTGTCGTCAGGAGCGAACAGGGCGTGCTGCCGCTGGCGCTTGGCGGGAACATCGAGGCGCTTTGGGATGCAGGGACGCCGGACGTCGCGCGCCTCGGGATGCGGGCGGGGCTTTTCCATCCGCTCACCGGCTACAGCTTCCCCGATGCGGTGCGCACCGCCGATCTTCTCGCTGGTCTGCCGCGGTTCGATCCCGATCTCGTCTACAATGCCATGCGTTCGCACGCGACGCGCACGTGGCACGGCCGCCGTTATTACCGGATGCTCGCGCGCATGTTGTTCCGCGCGGCCGATCCGCCCGCGCGCTACCGCGTGCTTCAGCATTTCTACCGGCTGCCGGAAGCGCTCGTCGCGCGCCTCTATGCGGGCAGTTCGACGCGCGCCGACAAGCTGCGCATCCTTGCGGGTCGCCCGCCGGTCCCTGTAGGGCGGGCGCTTGCGGTAATGCTTGGAGTGGACTAGGCGCGGCCATGGCGAAAATTGCAGTCATCGGCAGCGGCTTCGGCGGGCTTGCGCTTGCGGTGCGCCTGCAATCCGCAGGGCATGACGTCACGCTGTTCGAAGCGCGCGAAAAGCCGGGCGGGCGGGCCTATGTTTACGAGGAGGGGGGCTACACGTTCGATGCCGGTCCTACCGTTGTCACCGATCCAACCTGCCTTGAGGAGCTGTTCGCACTCTCGGGGCGCCGCCTTGCTGACTACGTCGACCTGATGCCGGTCGAGCCGTTCTACCGCCTGCATTGGCCGGACGGCACGACCTTCAACTACACGGGAGACGACGCGCGGCTCTCCGCCGAAATCGCCGCGCTCTCGCCCGAGGATGTCGAGGGCTACCGTAGATTCTTCGCTTATTCTGAAGGCGTTTTCCACGAGGGCTACGAGAAGCTCGGCCATGAAGCGTTTCTGGATTTCCGGTCGATGCTCGCCGCTGCGCCGCAACTCATGCGCTACGGCGCATGGCGCTCGGTCTATTCGGTCGTCGCGAGCCACATCCGCCACCCGAAACTGCGCGAGGCGTTCAGCTTCCACACGCTTCTTGTGGGCGGAAATCCATTTAATACCAGCTCGATATACGCACTTATTCATGCGCTGGAGAAGAAGTGGGGCGTATGGTTTCCCCGCGGTGGCACGCACGCCCTGGTACGCGGTCTCGTTCGACTGTTCGAGGATCTGGGCGGCACGGTGAAGCTGGGGCTGCCCGTCACGGCGATCGAAACTGCAGGGGACCGGGTGACCGGCCTTGTCGCGGGCGGCGAGCGCCACGTGTTCGATGCGGTCGCCTCCAACGGCGACATCGTGCACACCTACGCCGATCTTCTGGGTGCAACCGCGCGCGGAAAATCGGCAGCGAAATCGCTGAAACGAAAGCGGTTTTCGCCGTCGCTGTTCGTTGTCTATTTTGGCGCGAAAGGCACATGGCCGGACGTGCCCCACCACAACATCCTGTTCGGTCCGCGTTACCGCGCGCTGCTTGATGAGATTTACGGCGGCGGTGGTCTCGCCGACGATTTCTCGCTCTACCTGCACCATCCGACCGCTTCCGATCCGGGTCTGTCGCCGCCGGGGTGCAGCAGCTTTTACGTGCTGTCGCCGGTGCCGCACCTCGGCAAGTATGACGGCGATTGGGACAGTCTCGCCCCGGAATATGCCGATCGCATTCTTCGCTCGCTCGACGCGTATGTGCTTCCCGGACTTCTCGAAAATATCGAGGTCAAAAGCTGGTTTACGCCGCAGGATTTCAGAACCGAACTGAAGGCGCACCTCGGTTCGGCGTTCAGTCTCGAACCGGTGCTCTGGCAGAGCGCATGGTTCCGCGTGCACAACCGGGATGATGTGATCCCGAACCTCTATTTCGTAGGCGCGGGCACGCATCCCGGCGCCGGGATTCCGGGCGTGGTCGGCTCGGCGAAGGCGACCGCCCGGCTGATGCTCGCCGACCTTTCCAATGGATGAACTGACCCGCTGGGCGAAACACAGCATCGCGCGCGGATCGCGCAGCTTTGCGCTTGCCTCGAGGCTGTTCGACCCGGAAACCCGGCGACGCGCCTGGCTGCTTTACGCGTGGTGCCGCCACTGTGACGACGTGATCGACGGGCAGGAAGGCGGGCAGGGCCGTGTGGCCACAGATGCGGACGTTACGGCGCGACTTGCCGAACTGAATCAGAAGACGCTCGCTGCGCTTGCAGAAAAGAAAAGCGATATCAGTGCATTCGGCGCAATCTCTGTGGTCGCTTACGAAACGCGAATGCCGGACGCCTATCCGCTCGCGCACCTGGCCGGCTACGCGATGGACGTGCACGAGCGCCGCTTCCACCACATCGAAGATACGCTCGATTATTGCCACCATGTCGCCGGCGTCGTCGGCGAAATGATGGCCGTCGTGATGGGCATCGCCCCCGAAAACCGCGATCTGCTGATCCGTGCAGCCGACCTTGGCATTGCCTTCCAGCTTACGAACATCGCGCGCGACGTGTTCGACGATGCCGCGCTTGGGCGCTGTTACCTGCCCGAAGACTGGCTTGCCGATGCGGGTATCCCGCCGGGCGATCATGTGCGTCCCGAACATCGCGGCGCGCTCTTCGGCATTGTCCGACGGCTGCTCGATCTTGCGGATGCCTATTATGTGTCGGCGCGCGAGGGCGCGCGTCGTCTGCCCCGGCGTTCAGGCCGGGCCGTGCTCTCCGCCGCCGATATCTATGCCGCGATCGGAGACAAGGTCCGTGCGGCGGGGCCTGCGGCGTGGGATCACCGGCAGGGTACGTCGATCGCCGAAAAGCTGCGCTTCGTGTTCGGCGCCTTCCTTTCGGCCCACCTCACGACGCCGTTGCCGCCGCGTCCGCCGCTGTGGAAGAAGGGCGATACGCCGGACTGGACGCCGCCAGCGCCGCCGTCACCGCCTCCGGCGTAAGGCCAAAGTCGGCGAGCCGGTAGCGATGCCCGATATGGCGGCGTTCGCGCGCCATATACGCCTCCATCCGCGCCATCAGTGCGTCTCCAAACGGCAGGCCGAGCCAGTCGTAAAGGCGGCGCACGCTGCCGCGCCAGTCCCGTTCCATGTCAGCGAAGTCGAGCGCGAAGGCGCGCGTATCGGCAAGCGTCGCGCGGAACGCATCAGCGCGGGTCTGCCGGAGCGCGGTCTTGTACAGCCATTCGCGGCCGATCCATGCCGGGTCGACCACGTCCGACTGCACCACCATCTGGTTCCACACGAGCGAACAGCCCGACGCCACAAGCGCGTTTGCCTCGCGCGTCATGAAGATGAAGCGCGCATCCGGAAAAACTTCCGAAAGTGCAGTCAAGTCTTGTAGATATTGTGGAGACTTCAGAAGCCATGGGAGCTTCGGGTCGCTGCCGCGAAACCACCCGGCCAGGCGCAGCAGGTCGGCGAAGCGGCGGTAGACGGGGAGGGCGTCCGCGCTCTCGCAGTGCCGGGCGAACGCCGGGATGCGGCGCTGCGCCTCAATCTGCGCGCCCCAGAAACTATGCTCCAGCAGCCCCGTCTCCTCGTCAGGCTCCATCGGCCCGGTGGGATGCGCGGCGGCATTGCCGGGGTTCACCCAGTTGAGGAAACGCAAGCCCAAACCTGCCCAGCGGACACGCGGATCGTGCCCGGCGTGCGGCCTTGGTACCGGGCTCAGCGTTTCATAAAGCCGGAGGTGCGCGAAGCGGTCGTCGCAGGCGAGCAGGCGCTGCAGCCGCGTGGTGCCGGAGCGCATGTGGCCGCAGATGACGAGCGGCGGCGCGAGCGGCCGCGCGCGGATTTCGGGATGCGCGGTAAGCAGCGCCTCGGCGCGGAGGCGGTCGACGAGCACTTTCAGGATGCTGCCGTGCGCGATGGTGCGCCCGACGGCGTTCATCGGCGCGTCTCGGAGCGCGCAGAGCAGCACCGAAAGATTGTCGCGCCAGCCGTCGTCCGGCCCAAAATCGTCCAGCTTCGCCGCACGCCTTGCCTGCCGAAACAGCCGGTCTTCGTCGAGATCGGGCGGTGGCAGCACGCCCGCCGACCACAGTTTCGGCAGCAAACGCTCGGCGAGCCGAAGCGCCGTTGGCCGCGGCGGTAGCCTCACGCGCCCGTCGGCACCCGGATGTCGCCGCCAGCGCGTTCAAGCTCCGCCTTTAGCACGCGGGCGGGCGGGGCCCACAGGAAGCCGAACGACACGGTGCCATGCTTGCTGTTCACCACATGGTGCAGCCGGTGCGCCTGCACGATGCGCTTCATGTAGGCGCTTTTCGGCACATATCCGTGCGCAATGCGACGGTGGACGATGACGTCATGAAAGCCGAAATAGATCGCGCCATAGCCCGCGATGCCGATCCCGACCCACATCCAAGCCGGATGCCATCCGGCCTCGACGCCAAGGTAGATGCAGGTGATAGACGGCAGGGCGAACATGAAGGCGAACCAGTCGTTCTTCTCGAAAAGGCCCGTTCGCGGTTCGTGGTGCGACTTGTGCAGCGACCAGAGGAAGCCGTGCATCACCCAGCGGTGCGCGACATAGGCGACGCCTTCCATGGCGAGCGTCGCGGCGAGTGCGACGAGGATGCCGGTCCAGATGCTCATGGCGCAGAGCTATAGCACCGGGGTCAGCTTGGGTTAAGGCGGATCGGGTGAAGAAAGCCGCGAACATCGGAGACCGATTCATGAAACCAGTGCTGTTTGTCCTCACCGCCGCGGCGCTCCTTGCGGGCTGTGCCGCGAGCTATGAAAACCGCATCGAGCGGAGCCTGACGAGCGCGGGCATCTCGCGGCCTGTCGCGGGCTGCATGGCGGACCAGATGGTCGATCGGCTCTCCACGACGCAGCTCAAGCGACTCGCGCGCTTCGCCAAGGGCGTCGACCGCCGCGAGGTCGAGCGGATGAGCCTGCGGGAAATTCAGAAGCGGTTTCAGGCGATCGGCGATCCGGAGATTGTCGAGGTGGTGACGCGCGCCGGGCTCGGCTGCGCGCTGATGGGCGCCTGACGATGCGGCGCGCCCTCGCCATGCTCCCGGCCTTGGGTCTGCTCGCGGCGTGCAACCCGTCGAATGCGCAGATCGAGAGCGCGCTGCTCTCGCGCGGCTTCGGCAAGCAGGAATCGGCGTGCATGGCGCGTGAACTCGCCGGCAGGCTTCAGGAGCGGGACTGGCTGCTGATCGCGGAGGTGGCCGGCGACACGATGCGCACGCAGGATGAATGGCGCGACATGACCGTCGGCGAGATCGGCGACAAATTGACCCGGCTCGGCGACACGCGCCTTATGTCTACGCTGATGCGCGCGGGAATGGGCTGCGCGCTCCTTGGCGGCGAGCGCGTTGCTGGTGCTACGCTCTAGCGAAGCGGAACGAAACCGCGTCCGAAAGCCGACGACGCCAGCTGGGGCGTGGCGGCTTTTGGGCGCGGCAGGCCCAGAACATCAGGATCTTGTAGGCGCAAGGTCCGCGTTCCATCGTCTTCAGTCCCCTGTTTCGATGCGCGAGGCTTAACCAGATCAAGGTTACGTGCGCGTGACGGGCATATGACGTGTCGCAGACTCGTTTCGTCGCGCGGGCGCTGGACAGCGGGAAATGCGCCGTGAGAAGACTCCGGCAGAGCAAAGGGGTGGGGGACATATGCGTCGCGGATGGATGGTGTTTATGCTGACGCTCGGCATTGCGGCCTGCGCCGCGCCGCCGGCACCGCCGCCACCCGTCAAGGCACCGCCGCCGCCGCCGCAGGTTTCGCGTCCGCCGCAGCCGCCCGCAGGCGTCGATCCCGCCTATGAGTTGCCCGCGAAGGATGGCGACGGCCGTTTCCTCACGCCGAACATCGGCCTTGGGCCGCTGGAGACGCTGTTCAACGTCCGGTCCGCGCTCAATGTCGCGGCGCTGAGCTGCGTGACGAGCGCGAACACCGCACCGCGCGACGGCTACAACCGCTTTCTGAAACTCCACAAGAGCGTGCTCGCGAAGGCAAACAAGGCGATCGACGCCAAATATCGACGCGAACACGGCAGCCAGGGCCTGCGCGTCCGCGACAGCCGCATGACGCGGCTCTACAATCATTACGCCTATCCGCCCGTGAAGGGCGCGTTCTGCGCGAAGACCGCGCGCTACCTCACCGCCGCGAACGCCATGGCTTCAAAGGATCTCGAAACCTGGTCACTCGGCGCGCTCGCGGACATCGAGCAGGATTTCCAGGATCACTTCCGCCGCATCGAAGCGTTCCAGACGGAACTCAGGGACTGGCACCAGAAGCAGCAGATGGCGGGACTTTCGCGGTAGGCCAAAGGTCATACTTTGATTTCGAGCGACGCAATCCGATCACCGTCGAACGCGAAGATGTAGCGGAGATCGATCGGACTGCCGGGAAAATCGCCGACGAGGTGACTGGTCACAATGGTCTTGTCACCGGCGTTTTCCAGCGCGATCGGCTCGCTCGTGTAATTGTATTTGGTCGAGGCTTCGGCTTTCCAGGCGGCGATTGCGGAACGTCCCACGTGGGTTCTGCCCTCGTCCTTCACCACGGCATCCTCGGTGAAACAGCGGACGATGGCGTCGCTGTCTCCCCTGTCCCTATCGGCTGTGAAATAGGCGGCAACGGGCTTCGGCAGGTCGAGAGGCATGGAGGGTCTCCGGCAGATTGATTGCCGCAGAGCGTGGGACTAGCCTTCTGAAATGACAAGAACGCACGAAAATGTAAGGACCTTACCCGAAGGTAAGAATAGCCATTTGACGCCGGGTTCGGCTGCGGACGGCGTCGAGCAGGTGCTCCGGATTCTGGAGGGGCGCTGGAAGCTCGTGATCCTGTTCCATCTGTTCGGCGGCAATGTGCTGCGCTTTTCCGATCTGGAACGGGTGATCCCGGCGATTTCCCAGAAAATGCTTATCCAGCAGCTTCGTCAGATGGAGAAGGACGGCGTCGTGCGCCGGATTGTACATCATCAGGTGCCGCCCAAGGTGGAATATTGCCTCACCGATTGGGGGCAGGCGCTCTGCCCCGCGCTGGACGCCCTCCTGACCTGGGCGGGGCAGCGTGAAGCAATGGCGCAACCGGCACCAGAATGAACGGTGCGCTCAGGCGTGGCCGATCCAGCCGCGCCAGGTGAACGCCGCGAAGAAAGGTTCAGCGTCGGCAAAGCCAGCGGCGCGCAGGATCGTGAGATCATCCTCCGGGCTCATCATGTTGACCGCCGTGGCGACCGCATTCCGCGCCATCTCGGCCTGTTCAGGGTCCGCGCCCGAGGCGACCGCGAAGCCGGCGTAGCGCGACAGCCAGAGGTCTCGCGATGCGTCCTGCGGGTAACTGCCGTGCGCCGCGACGAACGGCGCGCCCGGTTTCAGGCGCTGGTGGATCGCGCGAACGGTACGTTCACGTTCGGCGGCACTCAGGAAATGCAGTGTGAGGAGGCATGTGGCCGCATCGAACGGTCCGGCTGGCGCATCGTCGATATAGCCTTCGATAAGCTCGACACGCTCCATCAGCGGGCCGAGCGTCCGCTCCGCCTGCTGCAGCATCGCACCGGCAGGGTCGACGCCCACGAACGTCCAGCCGGGATGCGCTGTGGCGAGCGCTTTCAGTTCGAGGCCGCCGCCCGCGCCAAGGACGAGAACGCGCGCGTCCGAAGGGGCGTGCTCGGCGAGCAGCACGGAGGTCATCCGGTGCAGACCATCGAAGCCGGGCACGAAGCGCGGCGGTCCTTCGGCATAGCGTGCCACGGCGGCGGGGTCCGAAAAGGCCTTGATGAAATCCATTGCCCCGTCGTCGGCTTTAGTGGCCATGGTCATGATCCTTTGCAAATGAGAGGCCGCGCTGTTTCAGGCGGGCGTGGAAATCGGTGCTGAGCGCGGCAAGCGTGACGGTTTCGAAGCGTGCCAGCAGCAGCGCCTCGGCTTCACGAAAGGCATCGCTCAGCGCTGCATTCACGGCCTGCTCGACAAGGCAGCCAGGGGCTTCGGTGCGGTTGCCCATCGCCAGCAGGGCGGGGTGGCCAAGCGCATTGTAAATGTCGCGTAGGGTGACGGCGCCCAGATCGCACGCGAGCGTCCAGCCGCCGCCGTGCCCCTTTTCGGAGCGCACATAACCCGCATCGCGAAGCCCGGCCATCACGCGCCGGATCACCACCGGGTTCGTCTGCATCGCCTTCGCGAGCGTTTCGGATGTCATCGGGCCTTCGTGCTCGGCCATGTGCAGCAGCACATGGAGCACGCCCGACAGGCGGCTGTCGCGTTTCATGTAACTTCAGTTAGTGCGTGATAGGCCAAAGCACAAGGGCGCTCGCGAACGCCCTATGCGATCATCGTGTGTTTAGGCCAGCGCCTCGGCGATCAGGCGGCGCGTGTTGGCGATGCCGTAGAGCGCGATGAAGCTGCCCATGCGCGGCCCCTGGCTCGATCCGAGCAGCGTCTCGTAAAGCGCTGCGAACCAATCGCGCAGGTTTTCGAAGCCGCCTTCCTTGCCGACCGCGTAGACCTCGTTCTGGATCGCCTCGGCTTCCGCCTCTGACGGCAGTGCCGCGAGGCGCGCGTCGAGCTCGCGCAGCGCCGCCGTCTCGCGCGCATCGGGCTTGCGGCGCTTCAGCGTCGGCGCGACGAAATCGCGATTGTACGCCAGCGCATGGCCGATCAGCTTGTCGACCTCCGGATACGCCTCTGCGCTCGCACCCGGCACGTAGTTGCCGAGATAGGCCCACACCTGCGCGCGGTCCGCATCCGCGCCCATGACACCAACGAGGTTCAGGAGGAGCCCGAACGTCACCGGCATCGCCGCATCCGGCACCTTGCCGCCATGGACGTGATGCACGGGGTTGCCGAGCTTTTTGTCGAGCGGCTGATCGGCATAGTTCGCGCGGAACTGGAAATATTCGTCCACCGCGCGCGGGATGACGCCAATGTGAAGCTGCTTGGCGCTCTTCGGCTCGCGGTAGGCATAGAAGGCGACGCTTTCGCCGGGGCCGTAGGTCAGCCAGTCCTCAAGCGCGAGGCCGTTGCCCTTGGATTTGGAGATCTTCTCGCCCTTTTCGTCGAGGAACATCTCGTAGATCAGCCCCTCGGGCTTGCGTCCGCCGAGCACCTTCGCGATGCGGCCGGACTGCACGCCCGAATCCGTCAGATCCTTGCCGTACATCTCGTAATCGACATCAAGCGCGACCCAGCGCATCGCCCAGTCGACTTTCCACTGCAGCTTGGCACCGCCCGAAAGAATGCAGTGCTCGTGCGTCGTGCCGTCTTCCTCGAAGCGGATCAGGCCCGCCGCGGCGTCCACGACCTCGATCGGCACCTGCAGCACCTTGCCCGAAACCGGGCTGATGGGGAGCACGGGCGAATAGGTGCGGCGGCGTTCCTCGCGCAGCGTCGGCAACATGATGTCCATGATCGCCTGATAGTTGGCGAGGACGTTCTTCAGCTGATCGTCGAAGCGGCCCGATGTGTAGTAATCAGTCGAGCTGGCGAATTCGTACTCGAAGCCGAAGCGGTCGAGGAAGGCGCGCAGCATTGCGTTGTTGTGGTGCGCGAAGCTTTCGAACTTCCCGAACGGATCGGGAATGCGCGACAGCGGCTCGCCGAGGTGCTCGGTGAGCATCGCCTGATTGGGCACGTTGTCGGGCACCTTGCGGAGCCCGTCCATATCGTCCGAGAACGCCAGAAGCCGCGTCGGCACGTCCGACATTTCGGCAAAGGCGCGGCGGACCATGGTGGTGCGCAGCACCTCGTTGAACGTGCCGATGTGCGGCAGGCCCGAGGGGCCGTAGCCGGTTTCGAAAAGGACGTTGCCTTTCGCGGGCACGCCGCCTTTCAGACGCGCCAGCACCTTCCGGGCTTCCTCATAGGGCCAGGCTTTGGAAACGAGGGCGGCGGCGCGGAGGTCATCTGTCATGGCGGGACACGCGCTAGCGGCAGAGGGCCGCAAGGGCAAGGTTTCGCTTGCGCCGCCCATGCACGCTGGCCGAAAACGGGGTGTGACGACAGTTCCCCTCCCTTGGCCCGCGCTCCACATCGGGCTCGACGGTATCTGGCTTGCCGATGGCGTTGGCGTACGCCGGGTGGAACGGCAGGCCGCAATCCGGCAGCTCGCCGACACACCCACGCTGCTGATAAACGCACCGCTCGTCGCCTCGAAGCTGGGCTACCCGGAGGCTTCGGGGCTCGACGTTCTTGAACTCTTCGCCTTCGTGTACCCGGCGCGTTTCGCGGTCCCGACCGTGCATGGTCTCGCCGCCGTGCTCGGCCTCGATTCGGCGCATGAAGGCGCGGCGGAGGCGAAGCTGCTGCGCACCGTCACCGAAACGCTGCTCGCGCTGATCGAAGGCGGCAAGTGGGACCGTGCTGGCGGCGCATGGAACACCGCGCGCGCGCTTTCGCGCCTGAAATGGCCTTGGGCGCCTGCCGTTCTTTCGGCGCTCGGCGAGCCGCAAGGCCACGACCGCTCCGTCTTCACCAGCCTGCCGAAGTGGGAGGAGGGCGCGCCGCCGGTGCCGGTGCGCGAGGTGATTGTGACCCCCGATGAGGCCGCGGGCCGCCTCGCGCAGCTCACAGGAAGCGGCGCCGAGGAGCGCCCCGGACAGCGCGCCTACACGATCGCCGCTGCTGGCGCGTTCCGCCCGCGCGAGGTGCGCGATGCGCCGAACGTCGTGCTCGCCGAGGCGGGCACCGGCATCGGCAAGACGCTCGGCTACCTCTCGCCCGCGTCGCTCTGGGCTGAGCAGTCCGGCGGGACCGTGTGGCTTTCCACCTACACGAAGGCGCTGCAGCGCCAGCTCGATCAGGAAACCGCGCGTCTCTACCCGGACCCGCGCGTGAAGGCGGCGCGGGTGGTCGTGCGCAAGGGGCGCGAGAATTATCTCTGCCTGCTCAACCTCGAGGATGCCGTGCAGGGCGGTTTCGCGGGCCGGGCGGGCATCTTCGCGCAGCTCGTGCAGCGCTGGGCGATGTACAGCCGCGACGGTGACATGGTCGGCGGCGATCTGCCCGGCTGGCTATCGGGCCTGTTTGGCAAGGCGGCGCGCGCGAGCCTTACCGACCGGCGCGGCGAATGCGTTTACGCGGGCTGTCCGCATTATCGCCGCTGCTTCATCGAGCACGCGGTGCGCGGCACGGCGGACGCGGACCTCGTCATCGCCAACCATGCGCTCGTGATGGTCAATGCCGTGCGCGGCAAAAGCGAAGGGCGCGGCCTGAAGCGCATCGTGTTCGACGAAGGCCACCACCTGTTCGACGCCGCCGACAGCGCCTTCGCGCTTGCGCTCACCGGCGGCGAGGCGATTGAGCTGCGCCGCTGGATCATCGGCCCGGAAAAGCGCAGCAAGGGCCGCCGCCGGGGCCTCGCCGCGCGCCTCGGCGATCTCGTCGCGTTCGACGGCGAGGGGGCGATGCTGCTTGAAGACGCCGTGCACACCGCCGCCGCGCTCCCCGCCGACGGCTGGCTCGGGCGTGTCGTCGAAGGCGCGCCGGAAGGCCCAGTCGAACGCCTGCTCGCGGCCGTGCGCGCGCAGGTTTATGCGCGCGCCGATGCGTCGGAAACGGGCTACGGCCTTGAAACCGAGGTCGTCGCGCTCCAGCCCGCGCTCGTCGACGCGGCGGAGGTTGCCGCGCGCGCGCTCGAAGCCATCGCCGTGCCGCTCGCCAAGCTCTCGCAGCGGCTTGAAGCCCTCGTCGAAGAATCGCCGGACTGGCTCGACGGCGCCGGCCGCGCTCGTGTCGAGGGGGCGCTGTCCGGGCTCACGTGGCGGCGCGGGATACTCGGCGCCTGGGTGCAACTCCTCGCGCGCATGGGCGGCGCCGCCGACCCGGATTTCGTGGACTGGCTCGCGCTCGAACGCATCGACGGGCGCGAGATCGATGTCGGCATCCGCCGCCACTGGCTCGACCCGACGAAGCCCTTCGCCGAAGCGGTGCTGAAACAGGCGCACGGCGCGGTCATCACCTCGGCGACGCTGCGCTCGCGCATCACCGACGACGCCGCGCCGGACGCTGACTGGCGCGACAGTGAAGCGCGCACCGGCGCCTCGCACCTGCCTTTGCCGCCCGTGCGCTTTTCCGCCGACAGCCCCTTCGACTACGCCCGGCAGGCGCGCGTCCTCATCGTCACCGATGTGCAGCGCGGCAATGTCCCTGCGCTCGCGGGTGCGTACAAGGCGCTGATCTCGGCCTCGCGTGGTGGGGCGCTTGGCCTCTTCACCGCGATCTCGCGGCTGAAGGCGGTGCACGCGCGCATCGAGGAGAGCCTGGCGCGCGAAGGCTTGCCGCTCTTCGCGCAGCACATCGATCCCGTGGACGCGGGCACGCTCGTCGACATGTTCCGCGCCGATCCCGCTGCATCGCTGCTCGGCACCGATGCGCTGCGCGACGGTGTCGACGTCCCCGGCGATTCGCTGCGCCTCGTCGTCCTTGAAGGCGTGCCGTGGCCGCGTCCCACCGTGCTCCACGCCGCACGCCGCATCGCGTTCGGCGGCAAGACCTACGACGACCTTGTCGCCTCGGGCCGCATGGCACAGGCGTTCGGGCGGCTCATCCGCCGCGCGAGCGACAAGGGCACGTTCGTGCTGCTGGGCGCCGCCGTGCCGAGCCGACTCTGCCAAGCCTTCCCGGACGGCGTGACGGTCGAGCGCGTGCCGCTTGACGAGGCGGTTCGCATCGTGCGGGAAATGTCTGCGCCGACACGAAATCTTCCGATGACACCGGACGCGACATCGGGCATCAGCGCCGCGACATGAAGACGATCTTCCTGCTCCGCCACGCCAAATCCAGCTGGGACGACCCTGTCGAGCGCGATTTCGACCGGCCGCTCAACACGCGCGGCCGCCGCGCCGCCGAGACGATCGGACGCTATCTTCGCGAGCAAAGCCTCGCGTTCGATCGCGTCGTCGCCTCTCCGGCAGTGCGTGTCATCGAAACGCTGGACGGCGTCGAAGCGGGCGCCAGCCGCCGCCTCGGCGCGACCTTCGACAGGCGCGTCTACATGGCTTCCGCGCCGACGCTGCTCGATATCGTGCACGAAACCGATGCCGAGGCGGAAACGCTGCTCCTCGTCGGCCACAATCCCGGCCTCGAAGACCTGATCTTCCTGCTGACGCCCGCGGGCAGCGGCACGCTCCGCAAGGAGGTCGACATCAAATACCCGACCGCGACGCTCGCCGAGATGCGCTTCGACGTGGAGCGCTGGGAGGATATCGACGAAGCCACCGGCGATCTCGTCCGCTTCATCCGCCCTCGCGATCTCGATCCCGCGCTCGGCCCGGACGGCACCTGATTCAGTCGAACTCCACCACGATCGCCGAGGCGCCGCCGATCCTGCCGGCGGCGAGATCGCGGTAAGCGCCTTCTGCGGCATCGAGGCCGTGCAGCGTCTCGATCGCAAGCTTCTCCCGCACGGTCGGCACGAACTTCGTCCACGCGCGTCCCGTCACGTCTGCGAAACCGGCGGCCCCGAGCTTCGCGAGCGTTGTTTCGGCGACCGCGGGCGCGAAGAACAATGTCGGCGTGGGGCCGGGGAGGGGCGTATCGCCGCCCTGGCTCCAGTGCGTCATGCCCACGATGGCGCTGTGTTTGAGCGCGTCGCCGAGCCGCGCATGGACCGCCTCCGTGAGCGCCCGGTCGCCCGCGAAGTCCACGAACACCGAGGGTTTCTGTTCCAGCGTATCGACATCATCGTAAGTGAGCACGCGGTCGTAGGAGCCGAGACTTTCGGTAAAGGCGCGGTTTGCCGCGGAGGTCAGGCCGATCACCTGAAGCCCGCCGCGCCTTGAAAGGTTGAACGCCGCCGCCATGGCGGTTTTCGATGAAGCGCTCGACAGAATCACCTGCTCAGCCCCGAAATCGTCCGCGCCCTCAAGGAAGCTGTCGATCAGCCACCCGGTCATGAACAGCGGCCGGAACAGCGCATCGAGCGCTTCTTCGCTCGCAAGGCGCGACTCCACGCGGCTGTAGCGGTTGTAGATGTCGGCGAGGCCCTGCCGGTGCGGTGCGGCGTCCATGAAACCACCCGGAGCCGATACGGCCTCGCGGACGAGAAGATGCGTCGCGAGCGGCCAGTATCCATAAAAGCGGTCGCCTACGGAAAAGCCCGGCGCGCGGCTTTCCACGACCTCGCCGAAGCCCCACACGGGGAGGATGCCCTTACCTTCAGGGCCCGGAAAGAAGCGCCAGTAGCCGAGCATCTCGCCTGCCGCCGCATACGTCACATTGTTCGCCGTAAGCGCGATGCGGCGGACGGCGAACAGCACGTCGCCGTCTCCCATCTCCGGCAGCGGCGCGGTGTCGCGCGAGGTCACGGCTATGGCCCCGCGTGTGATGAGCATCCGCTCGCCGAAAACCGTCTCTGTCATGACCCGTCCTCCACGGGCGCAACTCTATCGGCACCCGCCGCGCAAGGGCAGCTGATGATTTCGCGCAACGAATCGGTTGCATGACGATATGCCGACGTGCAACAAAATGATTGCGTGATAACGGAGGCAGGCATGAGCAACACCGACAGAATCGAACAGCGCGTCTATTTGGCCGCGACGCCCGAGCGCGTATGGCGCGCGCTGACGGATACGGCGGAATTCGGCGCATGGTTCGCGAGCGAACTGGATCAGCCCTTCGCGGAAGGGCGCACCGTTTCGATGACATGCCTCGGCGAGCGCTTCGCGATCGACATCGTGGAGATGACAGCGCCGCGCCGCCTCGTGTGGCGCTGGCATCCTGGATGGGTCGATCACAGTCTCGATTATGCGAAGGAACCCAAGACCACGACCGCCTTTGATCTCGTGCCGCACGCCGAGGGTACGATGCTCACCGTCACCGAAACCGGCTTCGACGCGATCAATGCAGCGCGGCGGCCCTCGGTGTTCCGCGACAACGTCAACGGCTGGCTCGAACAGGCCGCATCGCTGAGGAAATATCTTGAAAGCGCAGGCTGAACGCGCAGCGCAATTTGCCGCGCTCGGCGATCCGCAGCGGCTGCGTCTTGTGGAAACGCTGGCGGAGCGCGGCGAAGCCTCGATCAGCGACCTCAGCAGCGGCGCAGGCGTCACGCGTCAGGCGGTAACGCGGCACCTCAAGGTGCTGGAAGGGGCCGGGCTGGTGCAAGGCACGATGCGCGGCCGCGAGCATGTGTGGGCCCTCGATGCCGACGGGCTTGCGACGGCGGAAGCGGAGTTCGAACGCCTGAAAGCGGCATGGCGCCAGCGTCTGGCTCGGCTCAAGCTGCTGGTGGAGGGGTAGAGGGCTTACTGCTCGGAGCAGTAGGTTTCGCCATCAAGGATTGTTTTGGCTCCAGTCACTACGCTGACGTAAATTGCATTGAGCGCACCATCCTCTCGAATAGCAGGCTCCCGTAGCACTCGTGTTTGCACTTCGGTTTCAGTTGCCGAACACGCTTCAATCACCAGCGTTTCGTCATTTATCCAGCGCACGTGCGCCTTTGAGCTTGTAATCTTGGCTGCAAGGACCGGCTCAGCAAGCGTCGAGCCCTCTGCGTTTTCTAGCCGAACGCGACTATGGTCGCTGCAACAAGCTGCACTCTTCTTATATTCGACCATTGCAACCAATTTTCCGTCTGGCGAACGAACGGAGTTTTCCTGCTCCCATTCACTACAACCGGTAAGGAGCATTGCGATTATAAGTGCGCATAAGCGAAGTGGGTACATATGCGGCCTATCGTTTTGCGAATTGTCGTCTGCAACCAGCTAGCCAGACTCTCCGAAACCCCTTCGGCGAAGAGTTAAATCCCCATTTTCCGCGGCCGCGTCTTCCCGAACCGCGTCTTGCGCGTCCCCGGCTTCCCCTCCATCGCCCGGCCCTTGGGTCGCAATACCTGCAAGTCCGCTGGCAGCCCAAGCTCCGAGGCCTCCAGCTTGCGAATTTCGTCGCGGATGCGGGCGGCGGTTTCGAATTCGAGGTCGGCGGCCGCCGCCTTCATCTTCTCTTCGAGTTCGGCGATGTGAGCCTTGAGGTTGTGGCCGACGAGGTGCGGGGTCTCGTCGTCGATGTCCACGGTCACGCGGTCGCCGCGGTCGGTGACGTGGGCGATGATGTCGCCGATGTTCTTCTTGATCGTCTGCGGCGTAATGCCGTGCGCCTCGTTGTAGGCGACCTGCTTGGCGCGGCGGCGGTCCGTCTCGGCGAGCGCGCGTTCGATCGAGCCGGTGATCGTGTCGGCGTAGAGGATGACGCGGCCGTCAACGTTGCGCGCGGCGCGGCCGATCGTTTGCACGAGGCTCGTTTCGGAGCGCAGGAAGCCTTCCTTGTCGGCGTCGAGGATCGCGACGAGCCCGCATTCGGGGATGTCGAGCCCCTCTCGCAGCAGGTTGATGCCGATCAGCACGTCATAGACGCCAAGCCGCAGGTCGCGGATCAGCTCGATCCGCTCCAGCGTCTCGACGTCGGAGTGCATGTAGCGCACCTTGATGCCCGCTTCGTGCAGGAACTCGGTCAAATCCTCGGCCATGCGCTTGGTGAGCGTGGTGACGAGCGTGCGATAGCCTCTCGCCGTCGTTTCGCGGATTTCGCCGATCAGGTCGTCGACCTGGCTTTCCACCGGGCGGATTTCCACGGGCGGGTCGATGAGGCCGGTGGGGCGGATGACCTGCTCGGTGAACACACCCGCCGTCCGCTCCATCTCCCAGCGTCCCGGCGTCGCCGATACGAAGGTCGATTGCGGCCGCATCGCGTCCCACTCGTCGAACTTCAGCGGGCGGTTGTCGATGCAGGAGGGCAGGCGGAAGCCGTATTCGGCGAGCGTCAGCTTGCGCCTGAAGTCGCCGCGAGACATCGCGCCGATCTGGGGCACGGTCTGGTGGCTTTCGTCGACGAAAAGCAGCGCGTTTTCGGGGAGATATTCGAAGAGCGTGGGCGGCGGTTCCCCCGGAATGCGCCCCGTGAGGAAGCGTGAATAATTCTCGATGCCCGCACAGCTTCCGGTGGCGGCGATCATTTCGAGGTCGAAATTGGTGCGCTGCTCCAGCCGCTGCGCTTCGAGCAGTTTGCCCTCCGCCTCGAACTCCTTCAGGCGCTCGGCAAGTTCGGCCTTGATCGCGATGGTCGCCTGTTTCAGCGTCGGGCCGGGCGTTACGTGGTGCGAATTGGCGTAGACCTTCACCGTATCGAGCCGTGCGCCTTTTTCGCCGGTCAGCGGGTCGAACTCGGCGATTTCCTCGATTTCGTCGCCGAAGAAGCTGATGCGCCAGGCCATGTCTTCGAGGTGGCTCGGGAAAATCTCCAGGCTGTCGCCGCGCACGCGGAAGGAGCCGCGCACGAAGTTCGCGTCGTTGCGCTTGTATTGCAGCGCGACGAGCTTGCGGATGAGCTCGCGGTTGTCGACGCTCTCGCCCTTGTTGAGCTTGAAGGTCATCGCCGAGTAGGTCTCAACCGAGCCGATGCCGTAGAGACACGAGACGGAGGCGACGATCAGCACGTCGTCGCGCTCCAGCAGCGCGCGGGTCGCCGAGTGGCGCATCCGGTCGATCGCTTCGTTCACCGAGCTTTCCTTCTCGATGTACGTGTCCGATCGGGGAACGTAGGCCTCGGGCTGGTAATAATCGTAATAACTGACGAAATATTCGACCGCGTTGTTCGGGAAGAACGACTTGAACTCCCCGTAGAGCTGTGCGGCGAGGATTTTGTTGTGCGCAAGGACGAGCGTCGGGCGTTGCAGCGCCTCCACGATCTTCGCCATCGTGAACGTTTTGCCCGATCCGGTGACGCCGAGCAGCACCTGGTCGCGCTCGCCTGCGTTCAGGCCCGAAACGAGCTCCGCGATCGCTTGCGGCTGGTCGCCGGAGGGCTGATAGTCGCTCGCCAGTTCGAACCGCCGCCCGCCTTCGGACTTCTCCGGACGCTCGGGACGATGGGGCTGGAACACGGGCTGCTCCGATGGGTCGGTCAGCGACGTGCGAATCCGGATGTTGGTCATTGCTTAACTATGGGGGGTGTAGGCCGCGAATGCCAGATGGGCGCCGTGTGCCTTGAGTCGGGGATGGGAAAGCCCGTCTGGTGAACGATAAGGGGTCTAGAGAGATGAAACGTGTGCTTGCCGGTGCCTGTATCGCGCTCGTTGCAGCGTCCGCCGCCGCGGCGCCGAAGTCGAAGTCGACCGCGACGAAGGCACCAACCTCCACAAATGCGCTTTGGGTGACGACCGGGTCGATCGTCAGCGTGTCCGGAGCGGGCCTTACCGCCGAACAGATTGAAACGATCAAACAGCAGAAGCTTTCCAACACGACCTGCATGGCACGCAGCCCAAAGCCCGCGGATATCCAGACCGCGATCGGCAACACGTTCGGATCGTGCACCTTCTCGAAGTTCGGTCTCGCCAAGACCACCATTCGCGCAACGATGAAGTGCGATGGCGCCTATGGCCCGATGGATGCGGACTTCGTCGGCTCGCGCGGCTCGACGAGCTATTCGGGCACCAACAACGCAGTTTTCCCGAACACGGGGGGCAATGTTTACGTGAAGTCGGTGATCAGCGGGAAGATCAGCGGCAACTGCTGAGAGTGTGTAAACGACAAGGGGTCTTTGAAATGATGCGTACTGTAAAATTCATACTGCCGATTCTTGCCGCAGCGGGATTGTCGGCGGGCGCCGAGGCCGCCAGCAACTCGCTTTGGACGACGACGGGAACGATCGTCTCCGTGACCGGGCCGGGCGCGGATGCGGAAACGCAGGAAACGCTGAAATCAATGCCGATAAATCACACCGTCTGCGCCGCGAAAAAGCCGGGCAACGGCGAGATCAAATCCGTGATCGGCTCGACGTTCGGCACCTGCAAGTACTCGACCTTCGCGGTTCGGGTCGGCCGTGTGGCCGCGAAGGCGCAGTGCACAGGCGGCCTCTACGGCGACGCCAGCATTGCGTTCAACGGCACCTTCAACGGCACGACCTATTACGGATCGAACACATCCGTGTTCAAGACCAACACGGGCGATCTGACGGTGCGTTCCAATATCAGCGGCAAGGTCGGCGGCAGCTGCTGATGCTTTTTCGGGGTGGACCGGCTGGCGGTCCGCTCCGCGCCTTGCTAGCCTTGCCTCTCGTATCCTTGGGAAACGGGAGGGAATCATGCTCGGCTACGCAACCGTCGGCACCAACGACATCGAAAAGGCGCGGGGCTTCTACGACACGCTGCTCGCGGAGTTCGGCGCGAAGCGCCTGATGGCGTTCGACAATGGCTTTACCATGTACGGCACGGGCTATGACGCGCCGATGCTCGCCGTGACACCGCCCTACGACGGCAAGGCCGCGACCGTCGGCAACGGCACGATGATCGCGCTCGTCGCGGGAAGCCGCCCGCAGGTGGACGCCGTCTATGCAAAAGCCCGCTCGCTCGGCGCCGCCGACGAAGGCGCGCCCGGCGTTCGCGGAGAGGAGGGGCCGCAGGCGTTCTACGGCGCCTATTTCCGCGATACCGACGGCAACAAACTCTGCGTATTCCGCATCGGAGGCGCCGCATGAAGCGCCTTCTGCTTGCCGCCGTGGCGGCTGCGGCCCTCGCTGCCCCCGTCGCTGCGGACCCGGCGCTGAAGTCGGCGATCAAGGCCGATTACGATGCCTATCTCGGTCCACTGTTCATGCATTTCCATCAGACTCCCGAGCTGTCCTACCTCGAGACCGAGACCGCGAAGCGCATGGCGGCGGAGCTGAAGAAGGCCGGCGCGACCGTCACGACGGGCGTTGGCGGCACCGGCGTCGTCGGCGTGATGACGAACGGGGAAGGTCCCGTGCTGCTGCTGCGCGCGGATATGGACGGGCTTCCTGTCGAGGAGAAATCGGGGCTGCCTTATGCCTCGAAGGTCACGCAGAAGGGGCTCGACGGGCAGGTTTACCCGGTGATGCACGCCTGCGGCCACGATACGCATATCACGGCGATGGTCGGCACCGCGCGCCGCCTCGCCACGATGAAGGACAGATGGAAAGGCACGATCCTGTTCGTCGTGCAGCCCGCCGAGGAACGCGTGGGCGGCGCGAAGGCGATGCTTGCCGACGGGCTCTACACGCGTTTCCCGAAGCCCGACTACGCGGTTGCATTCCACGTCGCCTCGAACCTGCCATCGGGCAAGATCAGCGCGTCTGAAGGGTTGCAGTATTCGTCGGCGGACAGCGTGGACATCAAGGTGAACGGCGTCGGCGCACACGGTGCCGCGCCGCACGCGGGCAAGGATCCTGTATACATCGCCTCCGCGATCGTGGTGGCGCTGCAGTCGATCGTCAGCCGCGAGGTCGGCCCGCTGTCGCCCGCGGTGATCACGGTCGGCGCGTTCCACGCGGGTCACAAGCACAACATCATCTCCGACCGCGCCGACCTCCAGCTCACCGTGCGTGCCAACGACGAGGTGACGCGCGCGCAGCTGATCGCCGCGATCGAGCGCGTGGCGAAGAACGTCGCGCGCGCGAACGGCGTCGCCGAGGACAAGCTGCCCGAGGTGAAGGTCAGCGAGGGCACGCCCACGACGATCAATGATGGGCCGCTCGCCCGGCGCATGAACGCGGCATTCGCGCGCGACCTTGGGCCGGACGTGATGATCCCGTTCGTGCAGGAATCGATGGGCGCGGAGGATTTTGCCTTCTTCGTTCAGCCCGAACTCAAGGTGCCGGGATATTATTTCGGCGTCGGCGGCACGCCGCAGGCGGCGTTCGACGCGGCGAAGGCGGGCGGACCGCCGGTGCCCTCGCACCACTCACCACTGTTCAAGGTCGCGCCGGAGCCTGCGGTAAAGCTCGGCACAGAGGCGATGGTGAGTGCGGCGCTCGAACTGCTGAAGCCGAAATGAGGATATTTCACAGTTAAGAACCTGTTATCTTTACCTTGATGACGCCCGCACTATAATCGCGGGCGTCATTTCTCACACAAAGGGCTTCATCATGCGCGCCGTGTTCAGGCTCCTGCTTGCAGCAAGCGCGGCGGTGCCGTTGGCAGCCTTCGCGGGCAACGCACTCTCGCCGGGCCAATGGGCCTCGGCCGGTGCGATCACTTCCATCGATATGCCGGGGATGCCGCCGGAGGCGCTGGCGATGATGAAAAAGCGCCCGATCAGCCACAGCTATTGTCTGACACCCGAACAGGCGGCGAAAGATCCGCGCCAGATGTTCAAAGGCGACAATGGGGAGTGCGAATATACGAAGTTCAGCATGGCCGGCGGCAGGCTGAACGCGGTCATGCAGTGCAAGGGGCCGCAGGGCAAGATGACCATGACGATGCAAGGCACCTACAGCGCCGCCAGCTATGAATCGACCAATGTCATGGTCGTGGAAGGCCCGCGCGGCAACATGAAGATGACCTCGAAGATCAGCGGCAAACGCACGGGCGCCTGCTAGGCCTACCTCTCAAACCTCTCCGCTTGTGGAAGTGCCAACGCTTTCATAGCCTTCCCGCACCTGGGGAGGACGCACAATGAAAGCCATGACCGGAATCGCCCTTGTTGCGGCGATCCTTGCCGTATCCGCGCGTGCGGAGCCTGCTTTTCCCGATGCTGCTGCCAGCGACCCCGTAAAGCGCGGCTGGATGCAGGGCTCGCCGCCACCGCCCGAAAAGCGGATCGCGTTCGACGACTACAGCTTCTTCACCTTCCCGCAATGGCGCTGGAGCTTTTCGCACTGGCGCGAGCTGATGCCCTCGGCGGGTGTTTCGCGCGGGGCAGGGCCGGTCAGCGCATTGCCCCGCGCTGAGCGCGGCGACATTGACGGCGTAACGTTCATGCCGATGGGCGGCACCACGCCGATGACATGGGCAGAGTCGCTCGCCGTCAACTACACCGACGGCATCGTCGTGCTTCACAAGGGGCGGATCGTGTACGAACGCTATTTCGGCGCGCTGAAGCCCGAAGGCGAGCACATCGCCTTTTCCGTCACCAAGTCGTTCGTCGGCACGCTCGCGTCCATGCTGGTCGTGGAAGGCAAGATCGATCCGGCGAAGACCGTAGCGTTCTATCTACCCGAACTGAAGAACAGCGGCTTCGGTGACGCGACCGTTCGGCAGGTGATGGACATGACGACCGGTCTCGATTTCAGCGAGAAATACGGCGACCCCAATTCCTCGTTCGCGGGCTATGTCGCGGCGATCGGGGCGGGGCCGCGTCCGGCGGACTATGCGGGGCCGAATGGTGACTATGCTTATCTTGCCACCGTGAAAAAGGCGGGCGCGCACGGCGAAGGCTTCACCTATCGCACGGTCAATACGGATGTGCTCGGCTGGATCGTTTCCCGGGTCGGCGGCAAGCCGTTCACCGAGCAGCTTTCTGAGCGGATCTGGGCGCCGATGGGCGCGGAAGCCGACGGCTATGTCCAGGTGGACCCGATCGGCACGCCGTTCGCGGGCGGCGGCTTCAACATGCGCCTGCGCGATCTCGCGCGCTTCGGCGAGTTGATGCGGCTTGGCGGACGCATGGGCGGCAAGCAGATCGTGCCTGAAGCGGCGATCGCCGACATCGTGCGCGGCGCCCGCAAGGAAGATTTCGCGAGCGCCGGCTACGCGACGCTGCCGGGCTGGAGCTACCGAAATCAGTGGTGGATCAGCCACAACGCGCACGGCGCCTACACCGCGCGCGGTATCCACGGGCAGACGATCTACATCGATCCCAAGGCCGAAATGGTCATTGCCCGCTTTGCCTCGCACCCGATGGCGGGCAACGTGAACTTTGATCCGACATCGCTTCCGGCATATCAGGCGCTGGCGGAGCATCTGATGGAGAGGCATTGAAGGCGTATGCTGCGACGGCTGCACACAATGGCGCTGCCGGGCGTCCTGTTGCTTGGGGGCTGCCTGGAAGCCGACCCGTCCTACAATATGATACGCGCATTAAGGGATATGCCCTTGCAGGCCGGATCATATCAGCTCTGTGAAACGCCAAAGAAGAGCTGTTCCGACGTGACGATCAGGCACGGCGATGCCGAGATGATCCTGAGGCACAAGGGCGATGACTATACGATTCAGATGGATGCCTGGGGCGGCGGTCGCAAGTGGATCACGCTGGTGAAGGCGGAGGGCATGGCTGTTTTCACATTTGTCGATCTGCATGATGATGGAGCCTTCCATATGCAGATTCCGAAATGTCATTCGGCACTGCTCGAGAAGGTTCGGGGAGAGCAGACTGAAGTGCACGGCGGGCGCTGCCGCGTGTCAGGCGCGTTTCAGGCCGAGCAATATATCGAGGGGCTTCTGGACTACCCGACGGATCAGCGGTTCGAGCCTGCAGACATGATCCTGCGCCCCCAGGCCTCCTAAGCGGCTTCGGCAGGGGGCGCATCCTCGCGCTTCCCCAGCCTGTCCGCCAGCTTGAACATGAACGGGTTGAGCGCGATCGAGAGCAGCGCGGCGGCGAGGATCAGGTTGTTCGTATCGTGCGAAATCAGTTCGAGCGTCACGCCGAGCCCGGCGAGGATGAACGAGAATTCGCCGATCTGCGCAAGGCTCGCCGCAATCGTAAGGCCTTCGCCACGTTCTCGTTTGAACAGACTCGTTACCGCCACGGCAGCAATGGACTTGCCGATCAGGATGATCGCCAGCGTCGCAACGACGCCGATCGGCTCCCGAATGAGCGTCGCCGGATCGAAAAGCATCCCCACGGATACGAAAAACAGCACGGCGAACGCATCGCGCAGCGGCAGCGACCGCTCTGCGGCGTTGTGACCGAGCGGCGTGCTGTTGAGGACGAGTCCTGCGACGAAGGCGCCGAGCGCGAACGAGGCGCCGAACACCGCATAAGCCAGCCAGGCAATGCCGAGCGCGATGGCAAGCACGCCGAGCGTGAACAGCTCGCGTGAGCGCGTATGGGCGATCCACGTCAGGATCACCGGCATGGCGCGCACGCCGACAACAAACATCAGGGCAAGGAATGCGGCGATCTTGAAGAAGGTCCAGGCAATTTCGCGCGCAATCGCCGCGCCGCCGCCCATGTCGCCCATGTTGGCCAGCAGCGGCAGCAGGACGAGCGCAATGATGATGACGAGATCCTCGACAAGCAGCCAGCCGACTGCAATCTGTCCGATGCTCGTTTTCAACTGTCCGCGGCTTTCGATCGCCCGCAGCAGCACCACGGTCGATGCGACGGAGAGCGAGAAGCCGAAGATCGCGGCTTCCGGCCCGGACATGCCCATCAGCAAGCCTGTGCCCCAGCCGAGCGCGGTGGCAACCGCTATCTGCACGAGGGCGCCGGGCAGCGCGATCGATTGAACGCGCATCAGTTCCTTCGGGGAAAAGTGCAGCCCGACGCCGAACATCAACAGGATGACGCCGATTTCGGCAAGCTGAGGCGCGAGCGATTGGTCGGCGACCCAGCCTGGCGTGAACGGTCCAACGACCACACCGGCAACAAGATATCCGACGATCGGCGAAAGTTTCAGCCGGTTCGCCAGCATTCCGAACAGAAAGGCAAGCACGAAGCCGCCGACGAGGATGAGGATCAGGTTGTCGTGGTGCACGCGCCTCGCATTTCGATTAGAATTGATTTCTCATCATCTTATACAGGCGGAGGTCACCCCGTCACCCGACAAGGCGAAAATTGTTCGTCGCCTCCGTATCTTCAAGATGCCGTGCGAATTGCGGCTGCGCTTTCGCTTTCTACTTTTAGTCGCCCACCGCTCAGGATTTCCGCTGCACGGGGAGCAAACATCATCAGCATCTGGCCAAGGCCGAGCGCAAAGCCGAGCGCGAGCAGCGGGTGGACGAGGAGGAGCAGCGGATAGGCCGGTGATCCGAGCGGGCCGGTCAGCGCTTCGAACAGTGGCGTCGAAAGCCAGATCAGGATCATGTGCGAACAGAACAGGAAGAAGGCGTAGGGTTCCAGCCAGCGGAACATCGTGGCGCGCGCCGCCAGACCCCACGCGATGCGCGCGAAGGCGAGCGCCGCGGCGAGGCGAAGGCTGAGGTCGAGGAGCGGTATCAGCGCTGGCGACATCACCGTTCCGCCGGGCACGGGAACGCTGACGATAAGTTTGATGACGGCAATCGCGGTGAACGGCGCAAGCGCTGCGGTGAAAGGCACCCCGGCGATGCGCGCGCCGAGATCGTGGCGGCGTGCCGCGATGCCGAGCAGGAAGAACAGCAAGATTTGCGGCCTCAGCATCAGCGGAAAGAACCAGCCTGAGACGCTCCACGCCGCAACGAGCAGGATCGCGCCCGTCATCCACGGGCCACGCAGTCGGAGCAGCAGCGGCGTCATCGCCATGCAAACGAAGAGGTCGCGCAGGAACGGCGTCTGCACGTTGATGTGATTGGGGGTGAGGATCGAGAATAGCTCGTCGATCAGCCACCAGACGCTTTCGGGTATCGGTGCCCGCAGGAAGCCGAGCCATGCCGTGCCTGAAACCAGCAGGATGGCGAGCGCGTTCCAAAGCGCCATCGGCAGCAGAATCGTGCGTGCCTTGCGCTCAATGAAGGTGCGCCAGGAGCGGATCGCGGCGCCCGCAACGAGATAGCCGGAGATCATGCCGAGCAGCGGCACGGCGCTGCGGCCGAATACCTCCATCAACACGAGGCGGAACATGCCCTGGCCGGTCCCGGCGGCGGCGGCGAGCTCATCGCCGCCGAGACCGGTCCACGCATGGACATAGACGATGCCGAGCACACACAGCACGCGGGTGACGGCAATCGTGTCGGAAAGGCGCGGGGAGAGCGGTTCGCTCCGCATCAATTCACGCGTCCCCTTTCATGTCCACGCCAACGTCAAGGCACGGATCACGAACGGTTCCACCAAACCAGGGGTTCCCATGTCGCGTTTGTGATCCGTCCCGAAATGCAGGCGGCTCGGCGCGCGCTACTCGGCAGGCTCCAGCAGGCGTTCCTTGGCGATCTTTTCGCGCCACACCAGCGGGGCGAGGTGGTGGACGTTCTTGCCTTCGCTGTCGACCGCGACGGTGACGGGAAAGTCCTTCACCTCGAATTCGTAGATCGCTTCCATGCCGAGGTCTTCGAAGCCGACGACCTTGCTGCCCTTGATGGCGCGCGCGACGAGATAGGCCGCGCCGCCCACCGCCATCAGGTAGGCGCTCTTGTGGTCGCGGATCGCGTCCACCGCCATCGGGCCGCGTTCGGCCTTGCCGACCATGGCGGTGAGGCCCTGTTCCAGCATCATGCGCGTGAACTTGTCCATGCGCGTCGCCGTGGTGGGACCTGCCGGGCCGACGACTTCCTCGCCCACGGGATCGACCGGGCCGACGTAATAGATCACGCGGCCCTTGAACTCGACCGGCAGCGGCTCGCCTTTCGCCAGCATGTCCTGGATACGCTTGTGCGCGGCGTCGCGTCCGGTGAGCATCTTGCCATTGAGCAGCAGGCGGTCGCCCTGCTTCCAGCCCTGCACGACCTCGGGCGTCAGCGTGTCGAGGTCGACGCGGATCGCTTCCTTCGAAGGCGTCCATTCCACCTTCGGCCAGTCGGCGAGGTCCGGCGCTTCGAGGTAGGCGGGGCCGGAGCCGTCGAGCACGAAGTGCGCGTGGCGCGTCGCCGCGCAGTTCGGGATCATCGCGACGGGCTTTGAGGCGGCGTGCGTCGGGCAGTCGTAAATCTTGACGTCAAGTACGGTCGCGAGGCCGCCGAGGCCCTGTGCGCCGATGCCGAGCGCGTTCACCTTGTCGTAGATCTCGATGCGCAGCGCCTCGATCTCGTTCTGCGGCCCGCGTGCCTTCAGTTCCGACATGTCGATCGCTTCCATCAGCGATTCCTTGGCAAGCAGCATCGCCTTTTCCGCCGTGCCGCCGATGCCGATGCCGAGCATGCCGGGCGGGCACCAGCCCGCGCCCATCTGCGGCACCATCTCCAGCACCCAGTCGACGATGGAATCGCTGGGGTTCAGCATCTTGAACTTCGACTTGTTTTCGCTGCCGCCGCCCTTGGCCGCGACGGTGATCTCCACCGTGTCGCCGGGCACCATTTCGACATGGACGACGGCGGGCGTGTTGTCCTTCGTGTTCTTGCGCGAAAATGCCGGGTCCGAAACGATCGAAGCGCGCAGGCGGTTCTCGGGGTGAAAGTAGGCGCGGCGTACGCCTTCGTCGACCATTTCCTGAACAGTTCTCGTGGCTTGCCACTGGACGTTCATACCGATCTTCACAAAGGCGGTGACGATCCCTGTGTCCTGGCAGATCGGGCGGTGGCCCTCGGCGCACATGCGGCTGTTCGTTAGAATCTGCGCAATCGCGTCCTTCGCGGCCGGACCCTGCTCCAGCTCATACGCGCGGCCGAGTGCGCGGATGTAGTCCATGGGGTGATAATAGCTGATGTATTGAAGTGCGTCGGCCACCGACTCAATGACGTCTTCTTCGCGGATCACCGCCATGCAAAAGCCCTCTCGAAAAGACCGGTTTGGGGCGGTGATTAGCCAGCCGAAGCGCCTGCGTCCACCAGTGTCTTGCACGGATTCTTCAAGCGATTCAGCTAAGTGCCTGATCTCGTCACAAAAACTTAAATTGTGTAAAAACCCCCTTGCGTTAGGCGGCGCTTCACCACAAAGTCTGGTTCTGGGACCGGGGGGTCACCACAACAGCTTGTGTCACACGGGAAACGATACGTTCCCGGGGCAGGGCCGGTTTTGTCCCCTCGGTTGGCGAGAGATCGCCTAGCCTGTGAATTACGAGGATATCGGGGACGGCGCGACATCGCCCGTATCCGTTGCGGGAAAGACCCGCTACCCCATATTCGCAGCACCCCTTGACGGATGTGGAACGAAGCAGGAACATAGGGGAGTCGGCTCAGATGGATTTCAGTGGCGTGGATACGGCGACTCTTGACGGCGATGACGTTGCAGCCACGGCGCGCCCGCGCGGTGCGGCGGCGCACGCGATCGAGATCGATCACAGCCGGGATGCGCTGCTCACGGATTTCGGCCGCCAGACGCTGGAGGACCGCTACCTGCTGCCTGGCGAAAGGCCGCAGGACCTGTTCGCGCGGGTTGCCGCAGCGTATGCGGACGACGGCGACGATGCCCACGCGCAACGGCTATACGATTATATCTCGCGCCTGTGGTTCATGCCCGCGACGCCTGTGCTGTCGAACGGCGGCACCGGGCGTGGCCTGCCCATCTCCTGCTACCTGAACAGCGTGTCGGACAGCCTCGAAGGCATCGTCGGCACGTGGAACGAGAACGTCTGGCTCGCCTCCAAGGGCGGCGGCATCGGCACCTATTGGGGTCATGTCCGCGGCATCGGGGAACCCGTGGGCCTGAACGGCAAGACGTCGGGCATCGTCCCGTTCGTGCGCGTGATGGATTCATTGACACTGGCGATAAGCCAGGGATCGCTGAGGCGGGGATCCGCAGCTTGCTACCTCGACATCTCGCACCCGGAAATCGAAGAGTTCCTCGAAATCCGCAAGCCTTCCGGTGATTTCAACCGCAAGGCCTTGAACCTCCATCACGGCGTCCTCGTTACCGACGCTTTCATGGAGGCCGTGCGAGATGGTCTTCCCTTCGATCTCGTCAGCCCCAAGGACGGTTCGAAGCGGGCCGAGGTGGATGCGCGCGCGCTGTTCCAGAAGCTGGTCGAGACCCGGCTGGCGACGGGCGAGCCGTACATCATCTTCATCGATCACGTGAACAACACGATGCCCAAGCACCAGCGCGACGTCGGCCTGAAGGTCACGACATCGAACCTGTGCTCGGAAATCACGCTGCCCACCGGCGTCGATCAGTACAACAAGGACCGCACGGCGGTCTGCTGCCTCTCCAGCCTCAACCTCGAAACCTGGGACGAGTGGTCGAAGGACAAGCTGTTCATCGAGGACGTGATGCGCTTCCTCGACAACGTGCTCTCCGACTATATCGCACGCGCGCCGGACGAGATGGAGCGCGCCAAATATGCCGCGATGCGCGAGCGTTCGGTGGGCCTTGGCGTCATGGGCTTCCACAGCTTCCTGCAGGCGCGTTCGATTCCGTTCGAAAGCGCGATGGCGAAGTCGTGGAACCTCAAGATCTTCCGCCACATCCGCACGCAGGCGGACGAAGCCTCGATGCTCCTCGCGAGCGAACGCGGCGCCTGCCCGGATGCCGAGGACATGGGCGTGATGGAGCGCTTCAGCTGCAAGATGGCGATCGCGCCGACCGCGTCGATCAGCATCATCTGCGGCGGCACCTCGGCGTGCATCGAGCCGATCCCGGCGAACATCTACACGCACAAGACGCTGTCGGGCAGCTTCACCGTGAAGAACCCGTACCTTGAAAAGCTGCTCGATGAGAAGGCGAAGAACAGCGACAAGGTGTGGAGCACGATCCTTGAGCGCGGCGGCTCCGTGCAGCACCTCGATTTCCTCACCCCCGACGAGAAGGCGACGTTCCGCACCGCATTCGAGATCGACCAGCGCTGGCTGCTCGAACTCGCCGGCGACCGCACGCCCTATATCGATCAGGCGCAGAGCCTTAATCTGTTCCTCCCGGCGGACATCGAGAAGTGGGATCTTCTGATGATGCACTACCGGGCGTGGGAGCTGGGCATCAAGTCGCTCTACTACTGCCGCTCCAAATCCATGCAGCGCGCGGGCTTCGCGGGCGGCGTGGAGGCGGACAACACCATCGATCTCAAGCAGATCGAGGTGGAGGTGAAGGATTACGACGAGTGCCTGGCCTGCCAGTAGGCGCGATCAAAGCGATACTTTGATCTTGGGAAACGGTGTAAATTCGGGTCGGTTTGAATTTCGGCCCGCAACGGGAAAGTAACGGCGATGCCTCTTCTGCAAGCCTCCAAGCAGTACAAGCCCTTCGAATATCCGTGGGCATACGACTACTGGAAGCTCCAGCAGCAGCTCCACTGGCTGCCGGAGGAAGTGCCGCTGGGCGAAGATTGCCGCGACTGGGCGCAGAAGCTCTCGGATCACGAGCGCAACCTGCTCACGCAGATTTTCCGCTTCTTCACGCAGGCGGACGTCGAGGTGCAGGATTGCTACCACGAGAAGTACGGCCGCGTCTTCAAACCCACCGAGATCAAGATGATGCTGACCGCGTTCAGCAACATGGAAACGGTGCACATCGCCGCCTACAGCCACCTGCTCGACACGATCGGTATGCCCGAAAGCGAGTACGGCATGTTCCTTCAGTACAAGGAAATGAAGGACAAGCACGATTACCTCGCCACCTTCGGCGTCGATACGGACGAGGATATCGCGAAGACGCTCGCCATGTTCGGCGGCTTCACGGAAGGGCTTCAGCTCTTCGCCAGCTTCGCCATGCTGATGAACTTCCCGCGCCACAACAAGATGAAGGGCATGGGCCAGATCGTCAGCTGGTCGGTGCGCGATGAGTCGCTGCACTGCGAGGGCATCATCAAGCTGTTCCACACCTTCTGCCAGGAGCGGGACTGCCTGACCCCGGCGATGCGCAAGGAAATCCGCGACACCTGCTATCACACGGTCGATCTGGAGGACGCGTTCGTCGATCTGGCGTTCGAAATGGGCCCGGTGCCCGGCATGACGCCCGACGACATCAAGAATTACATCCGCTTCATCGCTGACTGGCGCCTCGGCCAGCTTGGCCTGAAGCCGATCTACAAGATTGCCGAGCACCCGCTGCCGTGGCTCGCGCCGCTGCTGAACGGCGTCGAGCACGCCAACTTCTTCGAAACCCGCGCCACCGAATATTCCAAAGCCGCCACCAAGGGCAGCTGGAACGACGTGTGGGACGCCTTCGACAAACGCAAATCCGCCAAGATCACCACCGCCGCCAACGAAGCGGGGGATGAGCAGGGGATGCTGGGGGTGGCGGAGTAAATATTACTACAAATTCCAAGGCTATTGGGAGAGGAGGCGCCCGTCTGAAGTATTTGCCCCTGACGAGGGAGTGTAGCGCTAATAGCTGTTAACTTGCACGGGACTCCGCGGGTTTCTAGCATCCAATTTTTCTCATTTATGAGTTAAATCTGGGCTCATACGATGCGGTTTCAGGACAACTGGTTAGCACGTCGAAAAGCGCAAGGCGTATTGAGTAACCACATTCCAAGAAAGGATAGGCGTCATGTACGTCTACTACTATTTGGAGAGTGGTTGTGGATGGCGCTGGTATGCAACTACCGTTGATGGCGACCCGATCGCTGAATCGGTGCTTTCTTTTCCAACGCTTTTGGATGCTCAGGCGAATTTCTCGCTTGTATGGTCCGATGAAATCGGTCTGAATTATGCAGACTGTGCATAACCACTCGTTAGGGGGCGACGAAAGTCGTCCCCTAATTGGGTGTATCGAAGGGGCGTGGCATGAGCCATTCGCCTAGAGCAACTACGGTTCGCTTCGATGACGATCAGATGTGGGTCGAACTCGACGACGGACGCACGCTCGGCATCCCACTCGCATGGTTCACGCGTCTTCTCGGCGGCACGCCCGCCGAGCGTGTGCGCGGCGATCGCAGCCGACACCGCGAACGCAAGCGGCCTGAGGCGGCACACAGGCAGTCAACACGCTGTCAAGGCTGTGGGCCTCCAATTCCGCGACGGCGGCCGCCCGTTCCTGTTCCCGCCGTTCAGCCCGCACGCCGCATCAGCAGCCACAGACAGGCGAGCACGACCACGATGTCGATGGCGACGAACGCCGTGCCGATCGGCGTCCAGCCGCCTTTGCCGGGTGGGTTCGCGGCGAAGGAGAGCGCTGCGCCGATCGCCGGGAAGATAACCCCCGCCCAGAGCGCCTGTCGCCCGTCGCCGCGCCACAGGAACACGCCGATCAGGAAATAGCCCGCGCCGAACGCGACGGTGATGGCGAGTTCCGGGCTCATCGGCCGCATGGCGAGCAGCGCGACGTGTCCCGCGCCTGTCAGCAGCATCAGCGTCCCTGCGAGCCTGCGTATGAAATCAGCGGTCATGATTGGTTCCCCCCTGTCTGCACCCGTCCCGAACGGAAGCGGATCGTGATGCGCCGCGCGGCGCGGCGCAACGTCTTCAAAACGACAGGAAAGAAATGCGGGGGACAGCAGGAGCGCGCTATCCCCCAAGGAGGAGGTGTTTACTGCGGGGAGGGTCCGCCGGCCCCTTGCGGAGGGTGGTGGGACGGTAGTCGCCGGCGGAACCTCGCCTCTGGTGGTAAGCCATCGGCACCTTCCGACTTTGATCTGAGTCAAACTCGCATTGCGGTGCCGGTCTTTCTTTCGAAAGAAAACCGCCGGTCAGCGCGCGATGTGCAGCAGCTTCTCGCGCGAGGTGTCGCCGCGTGCGACGCTGACGGCGGATTTGGGAAGGCCGAGCGCTTTCGCGACGAGTCGGCAGACGGCGGCGTTCGCCTTGCCGTCCTCGGGCGGGGCGGAAACCCACACGCGGGCGCGCGGACCTTCGGGCGTGTCTTCAACGACGATGCGCTCGCCGCCGCGCGCCTTCGGCGTCACCCGCACGGCGAGCGTGTCGCCCGGCGAAACCAGTGCGGCGAGGGCGGTGTCCACGGTTACCGGCCGACGAACAGGAAGCCGACCGCCGCCATGATGCAGCCGAAGGCGGCGAAGTGGCGCCAGTGCAGCGGCTCGCCGAGGTACGTCACCATGAACACGCCGAAGATGGTGAGCGCGATCGCCTCCTGCGCGATCTTCAGCTGCCCCGGCGTCCATCCCGCGGCGGCGCCGATACGGTTCGCAGGGACCGCGAGCGCATATTCGAAGAAGGCGATGCCCCAGCTGATCAGGATGATCACGAACATCGGCTTCGCCCCCGCCGCGCCGGCTTTCAGGTGCCAGTACCACGCGAAGGTCATCAGGATGTTCGAAAGGGTGAGGAGGACGATCGTCTGCATGGATGCACGTCTTAGCGCGCGCGCGGGCGGCCCGCCACGGCTGTTCAGCTATCCGAAAGCGTTCCGTCGCATGGTGTGTGGGGAGCCGTTTGCCTGCTCCTGCGTTGAGCAGCCGAAGCGAACGCTTCATTGATAAGGTTTGGAGAGGTTTATGAAAAAGGTCGTATTCGCCGCAGTCGCGGCTTCGCTGATCCCGCTTGCTGGTGTGTGGTCGGCTCCGGCGCTTGCCGATCCGCCGCACTGGGCGCCCGCGCATGGAAAGCGCGCCAAGGATCGGGATCGCTGGTATCCGGATGATTACTACCGCAAGGGCAACTATCGCGAGCGTCGCCTCAGCCGTGACGAGGAGATCTATCGCGGTCGCGACGGGCGCTATTACTGCAAGCGCAAGGACGGCACGACCGGCCTCATCATCGGCGGCGTGGCGGGCGGCGTGCTCGGCCACGAGATCGCTCCGGGCGGCTCCAAGACCGTGGGCGCCGTGCTCGGCGCGGTCGCGGGCGGCCTCCTCGGCAAGAGCCTGGACGACGGCATCAAATGCCGCTGAGCTGATGGAATAACAAGGCTTCCGCTCCGGCAGGCATTTGATAATGTGCCTGCCGGACAGGAGGTATTCTCATGACGAAACAGGGATTTATCGCGGGCGCCGCGCTGCTCGCGCTCACGGCGTGCGGCGGCAACGACGCAAGCGAAGCCTCGAAGGGAGAGGGCAAGGAGATCGCCAGCGGCAGCGTTGCGACCGAAGACGGCGAGGCGCAATACAGCGTGCGTCAGGACGGCGATACGTCCACCGTCACCGTTACCGGACCCGATGGGCAAACCGGCAAGTTCATGAGCGGGGAGGGCGCCGCTGACTTCCTTCCCGATTTCGCGCCGCTCTATCCGGGGGCGAAGGTCGTCGGCGGTGCGGGCGGCGACTCGAACACGGGCAAGGGCGGCATGGTCAACTTCGAAACCGGTGATGCGCCCGAAAAGGTGGTCGCCTGGTACAAGGCGCAGGCCGAGAAGGCGGGGCTCAAGATCGCGGGCGAGATGACGACGCCCGAGATGCGCATGGTCGCTGCGGAGGACAAGGCGGGCGGGCGCAGCCTGCAGGTCCATGCCTCGGCGAAGGAAGGCGGCGGAAGCACAGCGAGCCTGATCGCAGGGACGCAGTAGAAATGATAACAGGCCCGTAAGGTTAACCATCAAAGTTTGGATGTTAACCGCGTTCGGCAAGACCTCGTTAGGTATTGAGGCCGCTAATGGGTGCCGGGTCAAGAAAATGCTCGGGAGTCTAGGGGCCATGGACAAGGTTGAACTCGCTGACGCGGTGTATGCCCGCGTCTTCCCTATGATCATCATTATCTGCGCCGTTGTCGGCACTGCCAGCTTCGCGCTGCAAAATTATTCACAGGCCGTGTGCGCCTTTCTCGCGATCGGTCTCGCGATGAAGCTGAACGGCATCATAGAGCGCCGCCGTTTCGAACGCTCGGAACGTCTCGCGGCCCTCGGTTGGAACCGCGCGCGGAACCCGCTCGGTTCATTCTGATACTCCGTCCGAAGTTCGGTCGCGCCACTCCCGATCCCGCTCGGGGGTGGCGCCTTCCGTTTACGAATTGGACAATTGACTAACTACAGAGGCTGCGACATCCTCCGCTCCGAGAAGTTCGGGAAGAACGCCGGAAACCGGCAAAAGGGTGGGAGCAGCAGCTATGAAGACGATCACCGGCTTTGCCGTCCTGATGGCGACAACCGCATGGAGCGCGCAGACTTTTGCGCAGCAGGCAGGCGAGCAGGCGGACACCGCCGAAGCGGAAGTCGCCGAAACCATCATCATCACGGGCACGCGCATCAGCCGCCCCGAGCTTGACTTCGCAAACCCCGTCACCACGCTCTCCGCCGAAGCCATCGCCCAGTCCGGCAAGACCAATATCGCGGATTTCCTGACGCAGAGTCCCGCCCTCGTGGGGTCGCAGACCGGAAGCCTCACTGGTGGCTCTGAGTCGGATTTCGGCGAGGCGGGCCTTAACCTCCTCGATCTCAGGAACCTCGGTACCGACCGCACGCTGGTGCTGGTGGACGGTCGCCGCCATGTGTCCGCGCTCGCGGGTTCGGCGGCGGTGGACATCAACGCGATCCCGACCGACCTCATCGAAGCGGTCGATGTACTGACCGGCGGCGCGTCGGCGATCTACGGCGCCGATGGCGTGTCGGGCGTCGTCAACTTCCGGTTGAAGCGCGATTTCGAAGGCATCACCGCGCGCGGCCAGATCGGCATTTCGCAGCGCGGCGACGGCGGCAACCGCTACGGAGCGATCACCGCCGGCACCAATTTCTCGGAAGGCCGAGGCAACATCGCTGCCGCCTATGAATACAACAAGCAGGACCGGCTGAACGAACTGCGCCGCGCGCGGCTGCGGAATCCGCGCGCCGCCGGCCTTTATCGCAACCAGGCTGACTTGCCTGACGATCCCAACGTGCCGGACTATATCCCCTATAACGACGTTCGTTACGCGGACACCGCGCGCATGGGCGCTGTCGATGTCGATTTCGACTATGCGTCTGACTTCGAGGGCGACGGTGATATCTATGACCGTGGCCTCGTGCTGGAGGAATCCGGCGGCTACGCGCAGGGTGGTTCGAGCACGCCGGTGGATGGCTACCAGGGCGACGTCCTGCCGGGCCTTGAACGCCACCTCGTCAACGTCCTTGGCCGCTATGAATTCAGCGACGCTTTCACGCTGTTTGCCGAGGGCAAGTACGTCCGCAGCAAGGCGTGGACGCAGCAGCAGCCCACTTACGATTTCTACCTGTTCCAGACGGCCGAAAACCCCTTCATGCCGGATTCGATCCGCAATGCGATCGTGCCCGGTGCGGCGGCGGCGGCATTTGAAGACCCCGATATGCCGGACGGTGTATGGGTCACGCGCGACAATTTCGATCTCGGCATCAATTTCGAGGAAAACGTTCGCCAGACACTGCGCGGCGTTATCGGTGCCAGCGGCAGTTTCAGCGAGCACCTGAAATACGAGGTGTCATACGTCTACGGCCAGACGAAGACGCGCACGTTCAGCCAGGGCAACCGGCTGGAGGCCGAATGGCAGGCAGCGATCGACGTTGTTTCCGATCCCGACACGGGCGCGCCGATCTGCCGGACGATGCTCGATCCCGATAATCCCTTCCCGAACTGCGTACCTTACAACATCTTCGGCGAGTACGTGCGCGATCCGGCAGCGATCGGCTTCGTGACGACCGATAGCCTCAGCCGTGCGAAGGTGACCCAGCACGTCGTCTCGGGCTCCATTTCGGGTGACACCGGCGCGTTCTTCAATCTCCCGGGCGGGGCAGTTGGCTTCGCTTTCGGCGCCGAATATCGCAAGGAGAAGAGCACGTTTGATCCTGACCCGGTAATCCGCGATGGCCTGACGTGGTACGGTGCGATTCAGCCGTCGAACGGCCGCTTCGACGTGAAAGAGGTGTTCGCTGAGATCAACCTGCCCCTGCTAAAGGATGTGCCGGGCGCGCATCTGCTGTCGGTCGGCGGCGCCATCCGGCTTTCCGACTACAGCACGGTCGGTTCCACGACGACGTGGAAGGTGGACGGCGTCTACGCACCGATTCCCGACGTCTCGTTCCGCGCGACCTATTCGCAGGCGGTGCGCGCGCCGAACATTGCCGAGCTGTTCGCGCCGGAAAGCTCCTCGTTCAATTTCATCGTCGATCCGTGCGACACGCAGGAGCTGAACAACGGCACCTCCACGCGCGAGGCGAACTGTGCGGCGCTGATCGGCGCGCTCGGCATCGATCCGACGACGTTCAGCCCGACGAGCGACCCCAGCTCGTCACTTTTTACCGAGGGTTTGAGCGGCGGCAACCCCGACCTTCAGGAGGAAACCGCGAAGACATGGACGGCGGGCGTGGTGCTTCGCCCGCGTTTCCTGCCTGGCTTCAGCGTTTCGGCGGATTGGTACGACATCAAGATCAAGAACGCGATCAACACGCCGCAGGCGGAAGAGCTTGCCGAGCTGTGCGTTGATCAACCTACGCTCGACAATCCGTTCTGCTCGGCGATCACGCGTGATCCCGACACGGGCTTCATCACCGGTTTCACCTCGCGGCCCGACAACGTTGCGCAGTTCCGCACTGCTGGTCTTGACGTCACACTCGCGTACCGAATCCGTACGGATACCGCAGGAACGTTCAACGTGGCGCTCACCGGTAATTATCTCGACCGTCTGGAGTACGTGGCGACGCCGGGGGCTGAGGTCGATTCCGACCGTGACGAGGCGCTCGCCTATGCACCGCGCTATTCGGCGACGCTCGACCTCACGTGGAACAAGGGGCCGATGACGATCGCGTACGGCATCTCCTGGTTCGACAAGACCCGTCGCTTCACGACCGAGGATCTCGCGGGAGACCCCGATTACACCGATCCCAAATATTTCTGGGCGAAGCAGAAGTGGGAGCACGAAGTGCAGCTCAGCTACGACATCGGCGAACGCTTCAGCATCTACGGCGGCGTCAACAACCTGTTCGACGAGAAGCCGGCGTTCAACTTCACATCTTACCCCGTCTCCGCGATGGGGCGCTATTTCTACATGGGTGCGACGGTTTCGTTCTGAGCGCAGCAGCATGAGAGGGGCAGGGGTTATGTACCGGATTCTGGGCGGTTTCTTGCTGCTGGCATCGTCCAGCCTTGCTTCAGCGGCCCCCTCCGCCGTGGTGCCGGAGGATTATTACCGGCTCACGGATGTCAGCGAGCCCACCTTCGCGCCCGATGGCGGCACGGTCGCCTACACGGTCTCGACCCCCGATCAGGCGCGCGATGAAAAGACGAGCGACCTGTGGACTGTGCCGTGGAAGGGCGGAGCCGCTAAACCGCTCACCAGCACCCCGGAGGTGAGCGAATACAGCCCGCGCTACACGCCCGATGGCAAGACGATCGTGTTCCTCAGCGATGCCGGCAAGAAGCCGGCGGGCGAGGAGGAAGAGGATGACAGCGACCAGCTCTGGACGATGCCGGCCGCAGGCGGCGCAGGGAAGCGCATTTCCAGCCTCCCCGGCGGGATCAGCGACTACGATCTGTCTCCCGACGGCAAATACGCCGTCGTCGTCGCGGAAGTCGGCAAGGCGGTTGGCAGCAAGGCGAAGAACCCGCCGCCCATCGAAACCGAGCGCTTCTTTTTCAAAGAGGACGGTCGCGGCTATCTCGATGACCGCACGCAGCAGCTTTTCATTGTGGACCTCGAAACGGGCGCGGCGCGGCAGCTGACGCGCGGTGCGCGCGATCATTGGCGCCCCGCATGGTCGCCCGATGGAAAACTTATCGCCTACACCGCGAAGGACCACGGCGAGACCGACAAGACGCTCAACACCGAAATCTACGTGCAGTCCCCCGAAGGCGGCGAGCCGCGCAAGCTCAGCCCCACCGAGAACGCGGATGACGATCCGGATTGGATCGCGGGCGTCTCCTGGTCGCCGGATTCGAAGCGGATCGTGTGGCTCGAAGGCATGGAGGACAAGTGGCTCTACTACGGCACGCCGCACCTTGCCGTTGCCGACGTGACGACAGGCGCGGTGACGCGTCCCGCGAAGCTCGACCTCTGGTTCTACTACCCGCGCTTCGCGCCGGATGGGTCGATCCTCACGCAGATCGAGGGTGACCGGGACACGTGGCTGGCGCGCGTGGACACGAAGAGCGGCAAGATCAGCTATCTCACCAAGGGCACCCGCTTCGCCTATGACTATGCCGTTGCGAATGACGGACGCATCGCCATCCTCGAAAGCACGAATGAAAAGCCTGCCGAGCTTTTCGCGCTGGAAAAGGCTGGAGCCCGACCGCTCACCGACCATAATCCGTGGCTGAAGGACCGCGCGCTCGGTGAGACGCGTGACGTCAGCTTCAAGAGCGGCGATGCTGAAATCCACGGATTTTACGTGCTGCCGCCGGATTATGACCCGGCGAAGCGCTATCCGCTGATCGCGGATCTCCATGGCGGTCCCGTGTACCAGCACAGCCACGAGTTCGATCTCGACGCGCGCGCGCTAGCCGCAGAGGGCTATGTCGTGCTCAAGATCAATCCGCGCGGCTCATCGGGGCGCGGCTTCGATTTCTCGCGCGCGATCTATGCCGATTGGGGCAATGTCGATGCGCAGGACATCAGCGCGGGCATCACCAATGCGATCGAAACCGGCATCGCAGACCCCAACCGCATCGGCGCGGGCGGCTGGAGCTACGGCGGCATCCTCACCGGCTACATGATCGCCTACGACAAGCGCATCAAGGCGGCCGTGGCGGGCGCCGGCGTCTCCAACATCTTCGCGACGTGGGGCGTCGACATGTACCAGCGCGAGTACATCCTCGAACTCGGCACGCCGTGGGAGAATTTCGACACATGGAAGAAGCTCGCCTACCCGTTCTTCGAGCCCGAACGCATCACAGCAGCGACCTTGTTCCAGTGCGCGGATGCCGATGACAACGTGCCGTGCCCGGGTGCCGAGCAGATGTATCTGACGCTGAAGACGCGGGGCATCCCGACCAAGCTCATCGTCTATCCGGGCGAGAACCACAGCCTCACCGTGCCGAGCTACCTTGCGCACCGCATCCGTGCCAACATCGACTGGTACGACCGCTGGATGAAGGCCGACTGAGCTATTCGCAGAGCAGCGTGCGTGTCAGCAGGTGATCGGGGTCTTCGAGACCGTCGATGATGTTGAAGTGGTGGCGACCCGCTTCCTCCACGAGCGCCGTGGCGGCGCCGAGCCCGGTCCAGATGTTGGCGAGAAGCGCCGACTGGCGCCGGAACTCGGGGCGTTCCTCCGCGCCGACCCAGCAGGTGACGCGCGCGCCGGGGAGCGGAGCGAGCAGGGCAGGGCTTTCGGCGGCAGCCTCCGCATCGTCGATGTGGAGCGTATCGTTCATTTCCGTTCGCATCAGCGGCCGCAGGTCGGCGAGCGCCGAGATCGGCACGGTATGGGCGACGCGTGCTGCAATCTCTGGCAGCAGCGGCGAGGAGGCTGAGGCCATGCGCGCGGCCAGATGTCCACCCGCCGAGTGGCCGGTGATGAAGATCGGGCCGCTTATGCGCGCCGCGGCTGCAGCGATCGCGGCGCCGACTTCGCGCGTGATGCCGCCGATGTGGTTGTCCGGACAGAGTGTGTAGGACGGCATCGCCACGGCGAAACCGCGCGCGAGCGGCCCCCGCGACAGGTGCGACCAGTAGCTCTTGTCGAGTGCGAGCCAATAGCCCCCGTGGATGAAGACAGCGAGGCCGCGCGGCGTGCCCTCGGGCAGGAACAGGTCGTAGCGATTGCGGGCCGCGTCGCCATAGGAAAGGTCCAGAATCGCGCGCGCGCCGCACGCGTCGCGCCAGCGCCGGGAGGGTTCGACCCATGCGTCCGGCCAGCGATCGCCGCCCACGATGTGCGCGGCGTTGGCGTAAGCGTCATCCCAGTCGGTGATCATGTCCACTCCTGTTCAGGTTTGCGCACAATGCGCGACCCAAAAAATATTTCAACCCTGAAACTTTAGGCTTGAAATAATGAAGTCGCCATGTCAGCCTCCGACTCATCGACAAGGGAGGTCATCCGATGGATGTGGCTATACTCGGCGGCGGACCCGCGGGGCTTTATTTCGCGATCAGCATGAAGCTGCGCGATCCGGCGCATCGCATCACGGTGATCGAACGCAATCGACCGGATGACACGTTCGGCTGGGGCGTCGTGCTTTCCGACGAGACGCTCGACAACCTCGCCGCGAACGATCCCGTCAGCGCTGCCGCAATCCGCGAGCATTTCGCCTATTGGGACGACATCGCCGTCGTCCACAAGGGCGTGCGCACGGTTTCGACCGGTCACGGCTTCTGCGGTATCGGACGCAAGCAACTCCTGCTGCTGCTCCAGGCGCGCGCTCTGGAGCTCGGCGTCGAAATCCGCTTCGAAACCGAGGCCGAGCCGACGCAGGCCTACATGGACAAGTACGACCTCGTCGTTGCCGCGGACGGGCTCAACTCCCGCACGCGCACCGAGTTCGCCGACCATTTCCAGCCGAACATCGACGTGCGCAAATGCAAGTTCGTCTGGCTCGGCACGCACCAGAAGTTCGACGACGCGTTCACCTTCATCTTTGAAAAGACCGAACACGGCTGGGTGTGGGCGCACGCCTACCAGTTCGATGCCGATACCGCGACGTTCATCGTCGAGTGCACCGAAGACACGTGGGCGGCCTTCGGCTTCGGCGAGATGACGAAGGAAGAGTCGATCGCGACGTGCGAGCGCATCTTTGCAAAGCACCTCGGCGGGCATTCGTTGATGTCGAACGCGGCGCATGTGCGCGGTTCGGCGTGGATCAACTTCCCGCGCGTGCTCTGCGAGCGCTGGTCCTACCAGAACGTCGCGCTGCTCGGCGACGCGGCGGCAACCGCGCACTTCTCGATCGGTTCGGGCAGCAAGCTCGCGATGGAAAGCGCCGTGGCGCTCGCGGACTATATCCACAGCGAACCGACGCTGGCGGCGGCCTTCCAGAAGTATGAGGACGCGCGCCGTGTCGAGGTGTTGCGCCTGCAATCGGCAGCGCGCAACTCGATGGAATGGTTCGAGGAGGTGGAGCGCTACCTCGATCTCGATCCCGTGCAGTTCAACTATTCGCTGCTCACACGCTCGCAGCGCATCTCCCACGAGAATCTGCGCCTGCGTGATCGCGCGTGGCTCGATAGTGCGGAGATCTGGTTCCAGCAGCAAGCGGGCGCTGGAAACGTGCGCCGAGCGCCGATGTTCGCGCCTTTGAGCCTGCGCGGCATGACGCTGCAGAACCGTATCGTCGTCTCGCCGATGGCGCAGTATAAGGCGGTCGATGGCTGCCCCACCGACTGGCACTTTGTGCACTATGCCGAGCGCGCCAAGGGCGGTGCCGGCCTTGTGTTCATCGAGATGACCTGCGTCAGCCCCGAGGGCCGCATCACGCCCGGCTGCCCAGGCTTTTACGCGCCCGAGCACGAGGCGGCGTGGAAGCGGCTCGTCGATTTCGTTCATGCCGAAACTCACGCGAAGATCTGCGCGCAGCTCGGCCACTCCGGCCCAAAGGGTTCAACGCGGGTCGGCTGGGAAGAGATGGATGCACCGCTCCCCGCGGACAACTGGCCGCTGCTTGCCGCTTCTGCCGTGCCGTGGTCGGAGCGCAACACGGTGCCGAAGGCCATGGACAGTGCCGATATGGATCGGGTCCGCGACGAGTTCGTTGCGGCGGCCGAAATGGCGGACCGCGCCGGCTTTGACATGGTCGAGATACACGCCGCGCACGGCTATCTGCTCTCGTCGTTCATCAGCCCGCTCACCAACCGGCGCGAGGACGAATACGGCGGCAGCCTTGAAAACCGAATGCGCTATCCGCTGGAGGTGTTCCGCGCCGTCCGTGCCGTGTGGCCGGAAGAAAAGCCGATCTCTGTGCGTATCTCCGCGAACGACTGGGTCGGCGACGAAGGTGTGACGCCGGAAGAAGCCGTGCAGATCGCCGAAATCCTGAAGGACGCGGGCGTCGATATCTGCGACGTCTCTGCCGGGCAGACGTCGGTGCGCGCGAAGCCTGTCTACGGCCGCATGTTCCAGACGCCGTTCTCTGACCGTATCCGCAACGAGACCGGCATGGCGACGATGACTGTGGGTAACATCTACGAGCCCGACCACGCCAACTCGATCCTCATGGCGGGCCGCGCCGATCTCGTCTGCCTCGCACGCCCGCATCTTTCCGATCCCTACTGGACGCTGCACGCGGCGGCGACGCTCGGCGACAAGCAGACGGAATGGCCGAAGCCCTATCTCCCCGGGCGCGATCAGGCGTTCCGTCTCGCCGAGCGCGGGCCTGAGCAGATGACGGGCAAGGTATGATCGCAGGGCAAAGCGCTCTCGTCACGGGTGGTGGCACCGGCGCGGGCCGGGCCATCGCACTTGCGCTTGCGCAGGCTGGTGTTGACGTCACGATCTGCGGCCGCCGCCTCGCGCCACTGGAAACGGTGGCGCAGGAGAACGAACGCATAAGCGCCGTGCAGGCCGATGTGACCGACGAAGACGCGATGCGCGCGCTCCACGCGGCGCACGGCCCGTTCGACATCGTCGTTGCGAACGCCGGCGCGGCTGAAAGCGCCCCCGCGCACAAGGTGACGCAGGCGGATTGGCAGGCAGCACTCGCCGTGAATCTCACGGGCGCGTTCCTCACCGTGCAGCCTGCCATCGCGCCGATGGTGAAACGCCGCGCCGGGCGGATCATCTTCATCGCCTCCACGGCGGGTCTCAAGGGCTATGCCTATGTCGCGCCCTATGTAGCGGCGAAGCATGGCGTCGTCGGGCTGATGCGCGCGCTCGCGGCGGAGACGGCGAAATCGGGTGTCACGGTCAACGCCGTATGTCCCGGCTTCACGGAGACCGATCTCCTCGAAGAGTCGATCGAGCGCATCATGTCGACCACGGGCCGCAGCCGCGAAGACGCGCGTGCCAGCCTTGCCGCCACGAACCCGCAAGGCCGTTTCATAACGCCGGACGAGATCGCGGCCACCGTGCTGTGGCTCGCGAGCGAAGGCGCGGCGTCCGTCACCGGCCAGGCCATTTCCGTTTCGGGCGGCGAGACATGGTAAGCGCGCCGCTCACGGCTGGAGACGGGAAGGAGCGCGTCCGCCTCTGGCTGCGCCTGCTCCGCGCGACACGCCTGATCGAGGCGGAAATGCGCGAACGGCTGAAGGCGGAGTTCGATACGACACTGCCGCGCTTTGACGTCATGGCGGCGCTTGACCGCCAGCCCGGTGGCATGATGATGAGCGAGCTGTCGCGTTTCCTGCTCGTCTCCAACGGCAACGTCACCGGCATCGTCGACCGCCTGGTATCGGATGGATTGGTCGCCCGCACCGCACGCGACGGCGACCGCCGCGCCTTCATCGTCAAGCTGACGGAGGCGGGTGCCACACAGTTCAAGGCGATGGCCGCCGCGCATGAACGCTGGATCGACGCGCTCCTCGCCGACATCGACCCCGAAGAGGCCGCGCACCTTGCGGGCACACTCAGAACATTCCAGAGCAAGTGGGAGGGCGGACATTGACGCAGATGGCAGGATTGAAGCCGGAGCATTTCCTCTGGGAGGTCGAGGACCGCATCGCGCGCGTCCGGCTCGACCGGCCTGAGCGCAAGAACCCGCTGACCTTCGAGTCCTATGCCGAGCTGCGCGATACGTTCCGCGCGCTCGTCTATGCCGATGACGTTGACGCGGTAGCCTTCCTCCCCAACGGCGGCAATTTCTGCTCGGGCGGCGACGTGCACGACATCATCGGGCCGCTGGTCGCGATGGACATGAAGCAGCTGCTCGCCTTCACGCGCATGACCGGCGATCTCGTGAAGGCGATGATCCACTGCGGCAAGCCGATCATCGCGGCGGTGGATGGTGTCGCGGTGGGCGCGGGCGCGATCATCACCATGGCGTCGGACATCCGCATCGCCACGCCGCAGGCGAAGACGGCGTTCCTGTTCACGCGTGTCGGCCTTGCTGGATGCGACATGGGCGCGTGTGCGATCCTGCCGCGCATCATCGGGCAGGGGCGTGCGGCGGAGCTGCTTTACACGGGGCGCACGATGAGCGCCGAGGAAGGCGAGCGCTGGGGCTATTACAACCGGCTGGTGGCGGCGGAGACGCTGGAGGCGGATGCGCTGGAGATCGCGCGGCGCATCGTTTCCGGGCCGACCTTTGCGCATGGGATTACCAAGACGCAGCTCAACCACGAATGGTCGATGAGCCTCGACCAGGCGATCGAGGCCGAGGCGCAGGCGCAGGCCATCTGTATGCAGACGCGAGACTTCGAACGGGCTTACAAGGCGTTCGTGGCGAAGCAGACTCCGGTATTCGAGGGCGACTGATGGCGGACCGCAGCTTTCTGGATTGGCCGTTCTTCGAGGACCGGCATCGCGACTACGCCGAGCAGCTGGAGGCTTGGTGCCGGGAGAATTTGCCGATCGACCACAGCGACACAGACGCGGCGTGCCGCCGTCTTGTGGACATGTTGGGCGCAGGCGGCTGGCTGCTGGCGACGGCGGTGGATAGCGATACGCCTGCGCCGCTCGACGTGCGCACGCTGTGCATCACGCGCGAGACGCTGGCGCGGCATGACGGGCTGGCCGACTTCGCCTTTGCGATGCAGGGCCTAGGCACCGGGACGATCAGCCTGTTCGGCGATGCCGGACACCGCGAATGGCTGCGGAAGACGCGGGCGGGCAAGGCGATTTCCGCGTTCGCGCTTTCAGAGCCGCGCTCGGGCTCGGACGTCGCCAACATGGACATGGCGGCGCTGCGTGACGGCGACGACTATGTGCTTTCAGGCGAAAAGACGTGGATTTCGAACGGCGGCATTGCCGACGTCTACACGGTGTTCGCGCGGACGGGCGAAGCGCCCGGTGCCAAGGGCATTTCGGCTTTCGTCGTCGCGGCGGATACGCCGGGGCTGGAAATCGCCGAGCGCATCGACGTGATCGCGCCGCACCCGCTCGCGCGGCTGCGCTTCAATGACGTGCGCGTGCCTGCGTCAGCGCTCATCGGGAAACCCGGCGAAGGCTTCCGTATCGCCATGTCGGTGCTCGACGTGTTCCGCTCGACCGTGGGCGCGGCCGCGCTCGGCTTCGCGCGGCGTGCGCTGGAAGAGAGCATCAAGCGGACGGGCGAGCGCACACTCTTCGGTGCGCCGCTGTTCGACCTTCAGATGGTGCAGGGCCACATTGCGGACATGGCGCTCGACGTGGATGCGGCCGCGCTCCTCGTCTACCGCGCCGCGTGGACCAAGGACATGGGCGCACCGCGCGTGACGCGCGAAGCGGCGATGGCGAAACTCTACGCCACCGACCGCGCGCAATCCGTGATCGACAAAGCGGTACAGCTTCATGGCGGGGACGGCGTGCGCCACGGCCACATCGTCGAAAGCCTGTACCGGGAGATCCGGGCGCTTCGCATCTACGAAGGCGCATCGGACGTACAGAAGGTGGTGATTGCGCGTCAGGTGATGGGAGCGGGAGCATGATTTTGGGGCCGTCTGCCCATGTCGATACGTTTACGCGGGATAATCTGCCACCGTTCGCGGAATGGCCGGACCTGCTGCTCGACGGCTTCGAATACCCCGATTACCTGAATGCCGGCGTCGAACTCACGGACGCGATGGTCGTCAAGGGTTTCGGCGATCACACCGCGCTGATCGGCAACGGGCGCCGCCGCACCTACAAGGAACTGACCGACTGGTCGAACCGCATCGCGCACGCGCTTGTCGAAGACTACGGCATCAAGCCAGGCCACCGCGTGCTCATCCGTTCGGCGAACAACCCCGCGATGGTCGCGTGCTGGCTCGCCGCGACGAAGGCGGGCGCAGTTGTCGTCAACACCATGCCGATGCTGCGCGCGGGCGAGCTTTCGAAGATCGTCGACAAGGCCGAGATCAGCCTCGCGCTCTGCGACACGCGCCTGATGGACGAGATGGTGCTGTGCGCGAAGGACAGCCGCTTCCTGAAAGCGGTCGTCGGTTTCGACGGCACCGCCAACCACGATGCGGAACTTGATCGCGTCGCGCTTGGCAAGTCCGTAACATTCGAGGCGGTGAACACGGGACGCGACGACGTTGCCCTGCTGGGCTTCACCTCGGGCACCACGGGCGAGCCCAAGGCGACGATGCACTTCCACCGCGATCTTCTGATCATCGCGGACGCCTATGCGAAGGAAGTGCTCGGCGTGCGACCGGACGACATTTTCGTGGGTTCGCCGCCGCTCGCGTTCACCTTCGGCCTTGGCGGGCTCGCGATCTTCCCGCTGCGTTTCGGCGCCGCGGCGACGCTGCTCGAACATGCCTCCCCGCAAAGCATGATCGAGATCATCGAGACCTATAAGGCGACGATCAGTTTCACCGCGCCGACGGCCTACCGGATGATGCTCGCAGCGTTCGACGAGGGCGCGGACCTCTCCTCGCTGCGCATTGCCGTGTCTGCGGGCGAAACGCTGCCCGCGCCGGTGTTCGAGGACTGGGTGCGCAAGACCGGCAAGCCCATCCTCGACGGCATCGGCGCGACCGAGCTGCTGCATATCTTCATCTCCAATCGCCTGGATGACATGCACCCCGCCTGCACAGGGCGGCCGCTCACCGGCTATGAAGCGAAGATCGTCGACGAGGACATGAACGAACTGCCACGCGGCGAAATCGGACGGCTTGCCGTGCGCGGCCCCGTAGGCTGCCGCTACCTCGCCGACACGCGGCAGAAGAAGTACGTCAAAGACGGCTGGAACCTCACCGGCGACTCCTTCACGCAGGATGCGGAAGGCCGCTTCCACTTCGCGGCGCGGTCGGACGACATGATCATCTCGGCGGGCTACAATATCGCCGGGCCGGAGGTGGAAGCCGCACTGCTCAAGCATCCGCACGTGCTCGAATGTGCGGTGATCGGCGTTGCCGATGAGGCGCGCGGGCAGATCGTCGAGGCGCATGTCGTGCTGGTGGAGGGCCTCGCGCCCGACGACGATGTTGTGAAGGCCTTGCAGGACCACGTGAAGGCGACGATCGCGCCTTACAAATACCCGCGCTCGGTGCGGTTCACGGACGCGCTTCCCAAAACCGAGAGCGGCAAGATCCAGCGCTTCCGATTGAAGGCATAGAGACAAAAATGACCGATTTCAGCGCAACGCGCGCGAAGTTCCATATCCCCGACGGCATCATCTATCTCGACGGCAATTCTCTGGGTCCGCTGCCGATCGCCGCGAAGGCGCGCGCGGCGAAGGTGATCGAAGAGGAATGGGGTGGCGAGCTTATCAAGGGCTGGAACACCGCCGGATGGATGGTGCAGCCGCGCAAAGTGGGCGACCGTATCGCGCGGCTGATCGGCGCGCCCGAAGGCAGCGTCGTGATGGGCGATACGCTTTCGATCAAGGTCTATCAGGCGCTCGCCTCCGCGCTCGAAATGCGCCCCGACCGGCGCGTGATCGTGTCGGATAACGGCAATTTCCCGACCGACCTTTACATGGCGCAGGGCCTTATCGCGTCGCTAGGGCGGGGGCATGAACTGAAGGTCGTGGACCCTGAAGCCGTGGAAGCCGCGATCGACGAAAGCGTCGCTGCGCTGATGATCACCGAGGTCGACTACCGCACGGGTCGGAAGCACGACATGGCGAAGCTGATCGCCAAGGCGCACGCCGTTGGCGCTCTGGTAATCTGGGACCTCGCGCACTCGGCGGGGGCGATTCCTGTCGATCTGAAACGTGCGGGCGCGGACTTCGCGGTCGGCTGCACTTACAAGTATCTGAACGGCGGACCCGGCGCGCCCGCCTTCATCTACGTGGCGGCGGAACATGCGGACGCGGCGCGCCCTGCGCTTTCCGGCTGGATGGGCCACGAGGCGCCGTTCGCATTCGACCAGGATTATCGCCCCGGCAGTGGCATCGAGCGGATGCGGGTCGGCACGCCGCCAATCATCGCGCTTGCGGTCCTCGACGCCGCGCTCGACGCTTGGGAAGGCGTCGACATGGCGGACGTGCGCCGCAAGTCGGTCGAACTCTCCGAGCTGTTCATTCGCGAGGTCGAGGCGCGCTGTCCTGACCTCGTGCTGGCCTCGCCGCGCGACGGCGCGGTGCGCGGTAGCCAGGTGTCGTTCCGTCACCCGCAGGGCTACGCGATCATGCAGGCGCTGATCGCGCGTGGGCTTATCGGCGATTTCCGCGCGCCCGATGCGCTGCGGTTCGGTTTCACGCCGCTCTATATCGGCGAGGAGGAGGTACTCGGCGCGGTCTCCATCATGGAGGACGTGCTGAGCAAAAGGAGCTGGGACAAACCCGAATATCACAGAAGAGGACTTGTCACTTGACCAGCCAGCAACCCTATGACCCGGCCAAAGACGGCGCGCAGATGTCGTTCCGGGAACGTATGTCCTACAGCGACTATCTGTCGCTCGATCCGATCCTGAACGCGCAGAAGCCGCTTTCGACCGCGCACGACGAGATGCTGTTCATCATCCAGCATCAGACGTCGGAGCTTTGGATGAAGCTTGCGATCCACGAGGTGCGCGCTGCGATGGAGGCGGTGCGCGAAGGCCGCGTTTCGAACGCCTTCAAGATGCTGACGCGCGTGGCGCGCATCTTTGAGCAGCTGAACAGCGCATGGGACGTGCTGCGGACGATGACACCGAGCGAATACACCGAGTTTCGGGATTCACTCGGCCAGTCTTCGGGTTTCCAGTCCTACCAGTACCGGGCGATCGAATTCCTCGCCGGCAACCGCAACGCCGCAATGCTGAAACCGCACGCGCACCGGCCCGAGATCCTGGCGCAGCTCGAGGACATCCTCGCAAAACCGAGTCTTTACGACGAGGCGCTGCTCCTCCTCCAGCGCAGCGGCATCCCGATCGGCAAGGCGGATGCAGAGCGCACCGACTGGGCGAGCCCGCGCGCCGAGAGCCAGGATGTCGTTGAAGCCTGGAAGATCGTCTACCGCGCGCCGGAGAAACACTGGGCGCTTTACGAACTCGCCGAGAAACTCGTCGATTTCGAAGATTATTTCCGCCGCTGGCGCTTCAACCACGTAACGACCGTGGAACGCGTCATCGGCCTCAAGCGCGGCACGGGGGGCACCTCGGGTGTGTCCTACCTCCGCAAGATGCTTGAGGTGGAATTGTTCCCGGAACTCTGGAAAGTACGCACCGAACTCTAGTGGAGCACGACCTTGGCAATCTTCGATCCCTTTGACCCCTTCGGCCTTGAGCAGCAGCTCACCGAAGAAGAGCAGATGATCTCCGCAACCGCGCGCCGCTATGCCGAGGACCGGCTGGCGCCGCGCGTCGTCGAAGCCTTCCGGCACGAGAAGACCGATCCGGCGATCTTCCGCGAGATGGGCGAGCTTGGTCTGCTCGGCGCGACGATCTCGCCCGAGTATGGCGGCGCGGGCTTCGGCTATGTCGCTTATGGCCTCATCGCGCGCGAGGTCGAGGCGATCGACAGCGGCTATCGTTCGATGATGAGCGTGCAGTCTTCGCTGGTGATGGTGCCGATCGAGACGTTCGGTTCGGACGCGCAGAAGCAGAAGTATCTGCCGAAGCTCGCGCGCGGCGAATGGATCGGCTGCTTCGGTCTCACCGAGCCGGACCACGGCTCCGACCCCGGGTCGATGGCGACGCGCGCGAAGAGCGTGCCCGGCGGATACCGCCTTTCGGGCGCCAAGACGTGGATCACCAACGCGCCGATCGCCGACGTGTTCGTCGTGTGGGCGAAGACGGACGACGGCGCGATCCGCGGCTTCGTGCTCGAAAAGGGCATGGAAGGGCTTTCGGCCCCTGCGATCCACGGCAAGGTGGGCCTGCGCGCCTCGATCACCGGCCAGATCCTGATGGACGAGGTGTTCGTGCCTGAAGAGGCGATGTTCCCCGAGGTGCGCGGCCTGAAGGGGCCATTCACCTGCCTTAACTCGGCGCGGTTCGGCATTGCGTGGGGTGCGCTGGGGGCAGCGGAATCGTGCTACAAGACGGCGCGGCAATATACGATGGACCGCAAGCAATTCGGGCGTCCGCTCGCGGCGAACCAGCTCATCCAGAAGAAGCTTGCCGACATGGTGACCGACATTTCGCTCGGCTTCCAGGGCTGCCTGCGGCTTGGCCGCATGAAGGACGAGGGGCACCCGCCTGTCGAGCTGACCTCGATCCTGAAGCGCAACAGCTGCGGCAAGGCGCTCGATATCGCCCGCACCGCGCGCGACATGCTGGGCGGCAACGGCATTTCCGACGAGTTCGGCGTCGCGCGGCATCTCGTGAACCTTGAGGTGGTGAACACCTACGAGGGCACGCACGACGTCCACGCGCTCATCATCGGCCGCGCGATCACCGGCATCGCGGCCTTCGCGAACTAGGCGGCCCGTCATGGCGTTCACGACGGTTCGGCCCTTGCGGTTCGGGGACTGCGACCCTTCGGGGATCGCTTACTTCCCGTCCTATCTCAACCTGCTTGTCGGGGTGATGGAGGAGTTCTTCACCTCCATCGGCTCGCCGTGGCCGGTGATGATGGGCGAGCGCCGCATCTCCGTGCCGACCGTGCGGCTGGACATCACGTTCAGCTATCCGGGCGTACATGGCGACGTGCTTGAATTCGAAGTGGGCGTGAAACGCGTGGGCGGAAGCTCGCTGGATTTCCTGCACCGCATCACGTGTCGCGGCACGCTGCTCTGGTCCGCCGAGCAGCGCGTCGTTGCCACCGACACCGATACCCACCGCGCACGTCCCTGGCCGGACGACCTGCGCGCGGCCCTCGAACAGCATCTGGAGAGCGAGAATGTTTGAAACCCTGCAGCCCGAAGGCTGGGTGAAGCCGGTCGGCTACGCGAACGGTGTCGCCGCCGAAGGTACTTTGATCTTCGTGGGCGGCCAGATCGGCTGGAACGCGAACGCAGAGTTCGAGACGGACGATTTCGCGGCGCAGACGCGGCAGACGCTGGAAAACATCGTGGCGGTTCTGAAGGCGGGCGGGGCAGGGCCGGAGCACGTGACCTCGATGACGTGGTACGTGACCGACAAGGCCGAGTATCTCGCCAATCTGAAGGGCGTGGGCGCCGCCTACCGCGACACCATGGGCAAGAACTTCCCGGCGATGGCGCTGGTGCAGGTCGCGGCGCTCGTCGAGGACCGCGCGAAGGTGGAGATCCAGGCGTTCGCGGTAAAGCCGCGCTGAGGCTTCAATTTACGGGCAGCGCCTGCACGACGTGGCCGAGCTTGTCGGGATTGCGCACGATATAGATCGCGCTGATGCGGCCGTCCTCGATCGCGAGCGCGGTCGTCTGTAGCACGTCGCCGCGATCGAGGCTGACGAAGCCCGGAAGGCCGTCGATGCGCAGCGTACGCAGCAAGGTTGCGGCGCCGCCGAACTTGCGGAACAGGCTCGCATAGAGCCGGAGCACACGCGCGATGCCGCGGATCGGGTTGCGGAAGGCAAGGACGCGCCCGCCGCCGTCCGCATGGATCACGACGTTCTCGGCGAGCATCGCCTGCAGCGCGGCCGTGTCGCCATCGCGCGCCGCAGTGAAGAAGGCTTGCGCGATGCGTTCGGCCTCGCCGTCCTCGACCGTATAGCGCGATTTCGACTCCTGCACGTGCCGCCGGGCGCGCACGGCAAGCTGGCGCACCGCAGCCGCATCGCGGCCGAGCGTCGCCGCGACGTCGCCGAGGCTGACCTCGAACACGTCGTGGAGCAGGAAGGCGGCCCGTTCCAATGGTGAGAGGCGCTCAAGCGCGAGCATCAGCGTGAGCGTGACATCATCGGCGATGGATTCGGATTCGACTTCTAGCAGGGGTTCGGGGAGCCATGTCCCGAAATAGGTTTCGCGCCGTGCCCGCGCCGACTTCATACGGTCGAGGCAGAGGCGCGTGACGACGCGTGTCAGCCACGCGGGCGGCGAGTCGATGCCCGACGCTTCGGACCAACGCAGCCAGGCGTCCTGCACCACATCTTCGGCCTCCGCGACCGAGCCGAGCATCCGGTAGGCGA
>TARA_R110000850_G_scaffold175560_1_pt1 | contig 56365 bp, 43 predicted proteins | sample TARA_R110000850 | Tara Oceans TARA_R110000850 (sample SAMEA4397586) | marine metagenome | biome: Polar Biome; feature: [SRF] surface water layer (ENVO:00010504); material: water (ENVO:00002006), including particulate matter (ENVO:01000060) such as... | depth 5 m
TTCAACCGCATCGGTCGATTGCGCCCAGACCGGGGTTGCAAACATCGTCAACGCGGTGCCAGTCAAAAGCGCTGCTACAAAATGTTTTGATTCAATTTTCCGCGCCATTTTGTTACGCGCAGCTATCCCCGTCAATTGCATTCTAATCCTCCCTAAATATTATTTATTATTTGCTTCAGGTTCGAGAATGACAATGTCCTACCGATTCGTCAACCTATATTAGATACCAATGATTCATACCCATTAACTATGCCAATTTGTCATACCAATATCTCCGCCTGATTAGCTGCAGGCTAGAGGACGCAGTTTGCATCAAGTAAAAAATAAAAAGGTCAGTATTCTCGGCGGTTACAGCGACTTTAGATGGAGATCGCCGGCTGGAATTATTATGCTGGGATGAGCGCAAATTTCAATCCAATATAATTTAAGCGAGCTGATTCCAGCCACAACTCGCTGGGATCTTACCGTTAAGCGACAGTCCATCAACAGGATATTCATATGCATTTTTCAAATATGTCCTCATATCCTCAAAGCCTGGATAACAGGGAGACCGCTCGCGGCAGGAGGGGCAAGCCGCACCTATGAGCACCACCAAGCACGCGGCAGGCAATCCCGCGATCAATCCGCAGAGGAATCGAGCATAAGTATAAGGACTAGAGAATTGGTAGACCAAGTTTAACGCGATGGTCTTCATGTGAATTGGATTGCATAGCCAGCGTCTCCCAATTTGCCCGTTTCGGTTGCCACAAATGTGCCGCTCAGCCCTGTTGACCTGAGGAATACAGACGGCGGCACTATAAGTAACGACCTCGCTCGTTGTACCCCGTCAGCGTCATTACACCTGTGGAAGATGAAAGCGGAATTGAAGACCTCACCCAGGACATAGCTATGCCAGGCATGATACCGATGATCAGTTATGACGAAAACTGGGCGGGAAGCGATCTTTCACGTCAAGTATCTGCCTTTCGCTCGCTGGCAGTAAACAGGCCTAGACAAAAACTTGCCTCTACAGAAACTACTGAAAACCCGCGTCTTAATCTGCCGTAAACGTCACCGTCAGCGCATCACTATATTGGCCTGCAGCCGGCAATCCAATGGGTGCGGGCACCACGATCTCTAGCGGCACTGCTCTCTCTATCCGGCTAGGCGCATAATTGAGCCTGCTCGATGAAGTTGCCGCGGAAAGGTCGATATTTTCGCCTTTGAATGCTAGATTATAGTCAATGCCCGGCGCCCCGGCTTGATGTGCCAACTGACCGCGATTGGCAGATTGGAACGTGACTGCCACTTCCGCATTGCTCATTATATTGAAATCAATGGCGGTCCGGGTGGCTCGGGACAGATCACCCAAGTCGATAGTAGTTTCACGAATGCCTTGCGGAAAATCATCTGATCGGATTTTCAGAACCGACGCGACCGGAGCCAGAATCGCCAGCGGCGCTTCTCCGACCAGATCCTGAATTCCGCCACCGGCCCGAAACAGTCGGACCATCACCTGCCCGCTATAGGTCCCGCCTCTGACGATTTGATGGGCGGGGATTGAGACAAGCAAAGTTGCTCCCTGAACGCCACTGCCTTCTGGAAACTGGCCGTCAACTCTTGACGTTTCAGTGCCCTGAAAATCGGGACTGAGAAATGACGGGCCACTCGAGCTTTTAAGTATGTCATAATAGAGCGGATCCCCGGGACCAGTTAGCGCGTTAACGCCACCTCCGGAAACAGGTGCTGCGGTCAGGAAAAAACCGCACGCGGCACCCTGATGACGGACCGACAGGGTAACGGTTTCGAACGACTCTCCCTCTTCAAATACCTCATAGCCGCGGCCATAAAGCCCTCGCCAGTCAACGCTATTATCGACCGTGAGCTCGAGCGCACACGGATCGTCAGCGGCCATCATGTCATCTTGCGCAAAGCCGGGGATGCTGTGGAACAATAGAATTGCTCCGGTCACAGAGGCGAAATATTTCAAGCTCAGATTAGTCATCATTCTCTCCTTCCGCTTCGAAATCCAGATCATATGCCAAATTGGCTTTCAGCTCGTATATTCCGGTGACATCTTCCGGAATTGCCACAGCCTCCGTCGCTGTTTGTCCGTCGGCTGTAACGGTGATGTCATATGTCCGTCCGGCTTCCACGCCTTCGAGGAAAAACCTTCCCTTGGCATTGGTGAATATCTGGGTCGCTTCCGCTGCTTCATCAAGGATAGAGGCATCCCGTGCCAGTCCGGTAACAAACACCAGAGGATCACCGTCTCGATCGACCATATTGCCCACAAGGGACACATTTCGCGCGTTGCCTACCTCCAGACTATAGCCGCTTCGATAGCCCGGATTGAGCGAAAATACCTGCCCACCCAAAGAAGTCCCAGCGGGCGCATCGGGAGCATCGACCTGCAGCGACCGATTGAAATAGGGAGTTATTGTTGTCACAACAGCGGGTCCCAACGCTCCGCTATATGCAGAATAGCTTGTTTTACTCGAACCAAATCCGGTTCTTGGTTCGACGGCGATTTGATAGTCCCCTGCCTTCTTGTTCGCCTTGAAAATGGCGAAACTGTTCCGGACCGGGCGGCTGATCGCAAACTGCCCGTCTGCCATGACTAGCGCGGTGCCGAATGTGACTTCTGTGCGCAGGTCCCGATCACGGTCGCTGAAATAATTCCGTGCGGTTTGCTGTACAGAAGCTTCAAACCGGTTGCCGACATAAGATGCCCGTCCGAACTGGCGATCCGAGCCATCACGTCGCTCGGCTCCGGCGCTAAACCCGACACTATTGACGCCCACAGACGCCAACCGGTTATATTCTATCCGGGCAGAATTATCTTCGGTCGTATAGGACGAGGTCAGGGAGGAACGTCCCAGCGGCACCGACAGCGCTATCCGGAATACAGGACCGCTGCTATCGTCGCTCCTGCGATATTCCGCACTCGCCGAAACCGAACCAAAGCGGAACTGGTGCGAATAGTTGGAGCCGACATAATAGCTATCACGTTGTCCGTTGCGAAATTCGTCATAACCGCCAAAAAACTGAAGCCGCCCGTTCTGGGAGATTTTTTGACCAACCCGAAATCTGGCCTGTTTCGAAATAAACGATCCGGAAAATATCTGGTTCAATGTCCTGTAATTCTTCCCGGTCAAAATCACCGAGGCATCGACGGATCGGTCGCGGGTGACGTCCGTATCGCGCCAACGATATTGCAAAGAAAGCTGGCTGTTGTCCGGTTCCGGGTCTCGAATATTCGTCGAGGAGCTTATTCCGAAAGTACCAATTGGGGAGGCCCAGACCATCTCTGCGCCGAGCAGATCAAAATACCGGTCTCCCTCCCAGTTTACGCCGACAGTGAACGCAGGAGAAAGGCCGTAGCGCAGATAGGCGGTGCCGTTGTAATTATTGTCATCATAGCGCCGGAGTCCGTCATCGTCCCGGTAGGGCAAGCCGATATTTCCAGCGAAGTCGACCAAGCCGGGAGCGAGTAGTTCGAGATCGTAAAATGCCGGATAGGAGCGCAGTTCCGTTTCTCCGCTGGCATAAGTGATACGCAATTCTATATCGTTTCCTGCCGACGGTATCAGCGGAAAGTCTCTCAGATTATATCGCCCGCTGCGCAAATCATAAGTCCTGACCGGCGTTCCGTTGAGCAGAACCTCGACCCGCGCGGGCCGGTCCAGTTCAAACGCCTGCTCTGGCGACGGACGAATATTGAGATAAGGGTCAATGTTGTAATTTCGAAAGGCCGATATCCCGGCAATGCGCGGTGCGTTTTGAAATGGCCTGCGACCAACGCTGAGGTCTCCGACTTCATAACGGACCAGAGTGTCACGGTCATCATAGGTGAGCCGAAAGTCGCCACGTGATAATTTTCGTCCGCGACTGTCATCATAACGCAGCTCCAGCTCGGCAGCGACACCGTGGACATTTACCGCCAAATCCATGTCTGCCACAAAGCGGGTCAGGCCGGTTTCCAAAAATTTGGAATCTTCTACGATTGTCGTGCCGGCTCGTATGGAAGCATAAGCCGAAAAATCGCTTTGCTCGACCAGTTCAATATCGGACCGGTTACGCAAAGAGCGTAGATTCAAATTTCTGATGGTGCGGATCGCTGCGGGAACTTCAATCCGTAGAACAAGCTGGGCGCTATCAAATTTTACCTGCAATCCCAAATCGCGCAACTGATCAAAGCTTATTCTATCCTTACCATCTGCGAGAGCTCTCAGTAACTCGGCACTATCTTCCACGACAATCGGGGCCAAAACGGTCCTGACGAAACTTGCCTCGACAGATCCCTGCTCAACACCATTGTCCGGTGTAACCAGATATTCGCCGACATTGACCCCTTCGATCAGAACCGCATAATTGTCCTGGCCAAGCGCGGGGCGATCCTTACCAAAGACCTGCTTGAAAATATCATCAATTGTGCCTTCGGGCTGGCTCTGTGATTGCGCGGTGGCAGACATCTCAGTATTTTCCATTTCTTCGACCGGAACCGCAGCATTTGCCACGCTGCCAGCAAAAATTGCCACAGCTAGCGCCAGGCAAGATGTCCGGTCCAGAAATGAAACACACATGATGAACGATACAATCTAATTGAAGACCGTATATTCAGTGCGCAATTCACCTTGAACCGGTCCCGGTGCAATCCCGTCCGGCCATGGCAGGCGAACAACTCTCTCGGTGCCGACCAAGATATTGAGGTTTGCCAAATTGGCCATCTGTTCTCCTTCCAGCGTTACCGGCGTACCTCCATTGGTCGGGCTTACCACCAGGATTGGCTTATCGATGATGGCGCGTCGCGTTCCGTCGCTTAAGATCTTTACTTCGAGCCACGTCTTCCCGTTTTCGTCCTTAACCGGCGCTATGCCAGTGAGACGCGCCGATGGCATGGATTGCGGAGGAACAACGTAAAGCGCTGCTTCATAGCGATAGTTCATGCTGACGTTGACGGATACATCGCCTTTTTTCTCATTTTTGAATTTGATCGGCAACTGGTTTGAAACCAGGCGGAAGGCGAGTTCCTTTTCAGGTGCCGGGTCTCCGATCCAGCGGACCTTGAAACTCTGACTGGCCTTGGGAGCGATCACCATTTGCGGCGGTGTGATGATCAGATCATCATCTTCTGGAGACCGGTTTTCTGTTCCATCCGGGTTTTGAGCGCGAGTATATGCACGCACTTCAATCGCTATCGGCACATCATGCGTATTTGTTAATACAACCGATTGCGTAGCTCCAGCACCGGTCGGCGAAAGCTGGATGACAATCGGTTTCATGTCATAACTAAATGCGGGCGTCAGCACGACGAGCATTGCCAGTGGCAAAATCAGGCCCGCGCGCTTCAGAAAATTGAACATCGATATTTCCTCAACCGAAAAAAACAAGTGGCCGGGATGCCAACCGCACGCCGGCCACTTGATCACATTTTGAACAAACCAATCAGTAATTTGCTGCGAGTGTGATGGTCAGTTCGTCTTCATAGGTACCGGCAACGGCATATTCGCTGAGGCTGTCGAAGCTCAGATCGAGATTGCCGGTCCGTGTGCCGCCGTTGGTCAGAATGTTGCTCCAGTCATTGTCGGTCACAATAACAACAGGGGACCCTTGCATGGTCGCCGAGTTTGTCGTCGTTGCTCCAATGCCTATGCCCAGGAAGCTTGCTTCGACATCATAGTCGATGTTCACCGCACCACCGCTTTCCTGATGTTCCATACCGCCATTGGCTGATTCCAGCGACACGGTATATGGGGAGTTGCAGGAATAGAGGATGGTCAACGAGCCCTGGTTGCCGACATTCAGCATGTCCACAGCAAAAGTGCCGCTACCCTCTGGGATCAGCTCGCAATTGCTGTCGACCGACCCGCTCAGGCCGATAACATAGGATTCGCTATCCTGTGCAGCAGCAGGTGTAGCAATCATCAGGGCCGGAGCGGCAACTACGGCTGCTAGTTTTACAAGATTTTTCATTTCATTTCTCCGTATGTGGGGAATACCCCCGATTATGCGATTTCCGATTTGGAAGCCGCTTTTGACGACCGGAAATTACAGTTGCATCGACCGGCCTCGAATGCAGCCGACGGGAAATGGGAGATCGGAGAAAGTCGCTCAGCGGCGGTTCAGGCAACAATTGTTGTATAAACCGCGGCACCCTGCTAAAGTAGCTGGGTGAGTTTGCTCACAATCTGGGCAGCGTTCCCGTGAACCTGTCCGTTTGGCCTGCCAGCGATTTGACACCAATCATGGTCGCTGGCGGGCCCCCTTTCTTTGGAAACGCGGTAATCCGGTTTCCAAAAAACTTATCTGATTTTTCGCCTATCCCTTCTTTCGCATGCTGCGCTAACATCCCAAATCGAGGGGGCTAAGCTATCGCGCACGAGTAAATTGGGCCGACAAGTAATCATACTTGTCAGTTCAATCTGATTTCCAATTTCTGGATTTGGGCCTCGGCCCCATTGATTTGATCGGAGCAGCATCATAGCTGTCCGAGCCGGGCGAATTTTGCATCTGGTGATGCCTTGATTGAAAATTTGGATAAATTCCGAACAGGCCCAGCCAAATGTATCGCGGCTCCGATAGTGCGAAGCTGGCGAAAAATGTCGCTCAACATAACAAGTCTCCTCAGCATGCATCCTCAGCATGCATCCCCTAAACTTGCGACCCTGTTACAATAAATATTGTCGGTACAGCCAGTACTGAACAATAACCTCTGGCCTAACATGAATGTTAATATCCCGTTAAGCCCGTTCTTTAGCATCATCCACAAAACACGAGGATTTGCAAGTGATTCAAAGCAGCTCTTTTACTTTCAAATGAGCGATTTATTGAAAATTATCTTATGAATCAATGCGGAAAGCCCAACACCAAATCTTTAGACGTCGTACACTCAACCCCTTATATTTTTAGCAAGATGTCGAATCTATACAAATTTTGTTAATGATGTTGGTTAACCCCGATGAGATAAGGGAAGATCCGTAGCCCGAGTCGCGATAAGCGCAAGATGTTGCTTCTGTCAGTCGGTCAGCACTCGGCTTATCCGTTTCAGTCAATTCACATCGCTTCTGATCAAGGCTACAGAAGAATGACTCCGTCTTGTGTTTGCACAGGGAAATTTATCCCGCCATTCACAAGAGGATTTATATGCGCAAATATCTACTCGGGTCGACCTGCCTGTTCGCTGTCATATCCATCCCGGCTCAGGCGGAAACGAGCATCGCGACAGCCACGACCACCCCAGTCCGAACATCGACGATCAAATCCGGTGCTGCCGATGACATAAAGATCACGTCGGCCGGTTCGATCAAGCCGACATCGGGCAGTGCCGTGACCATCGACAGCAACAACAAGTTGACCAACGAAGGTACGATAGAGATCAGCAATGCCGATAACGCCACCGGCATCCTGGCAACGGCTGGCGTAACCGGCACGATTAACAATGCTGCGTCTGGCAAGATCATCATTGATGAACCTTACGCACCAACCGATTCAGACAATGACGGCGACATTGACGGTGCCTTTGCCATCGGAACGGGCCGGGCAGGCATTGCGACCGCTGGGGCGTTTACCGGCAATATTACAAATAGCGGAACGATCACGGTCGAAGGTAATGACTCGGCAGGCATCCGCCTTGGCGGGACATTGACGGGGGATTTTGTCCATGACGGCAAGACAAGTGTACTTGGTGACCGTGCGCTTGGCGTTGGTTTGCAGGATGTAAATGGCAATGTCCGGCTTGCAGGCACAATCACCGCGCAAGGCATTGATGCGGTGGCCGCGCGTATTGACGGCAATGTCAACGGCGCGCTCGTGGTTCAGGGCACGATGAGCTCAAGCGGCTATCGATATACAACGCCCCCAACAGATGCTTCCAAGCTTGATGCCGATGACCTGTTGCAGGGCGGACCGGCACTGTCAGTGGAAGGAAATGTCACCGGTGGCATCATTCTCGCTGTGCCGCCAAAGGACAACAGCACCACCGATAATGACGAAGATGATGATGGTATCGAAGATTCGAAAGAGGGATCTGCTCTGGTCCGTTCCTATGGTGCAGCGCCTGCGATGCGTATCGGCGACACAAACGATGCGGTTACCATTGGGCCCGTTGCAGGCACTGGCACAGGATTCGGCCTCGTCATCGATGGCGGCATTTCAGGAAACGGTCTCTATACTGGCGTCGAGGCAAACGGGCTACAAGTCGGTGGGCTAGGTGGAACGGTCACCATCCAGGGCGGTATCGGCATCGGCTCGACCGGTTCAGTGAAGGCAGCTTCCAATGGTGGATCGGCGACTGCAATTAAATTCGGTGCTGGCGCGACGACACCCGAAATCCGCAATGCCGGTATCATCGAGGCGAGCGGTGGCAGCAGCGCGACATCGATCAGCACCGCCGTTTTGATCGGTGCCGGCGCAAACGTCCCGACTATTCGCAACAGCGGCACCATTAACGCCAAAGCGGGCGGAGATGATGCAACGGCCATTGCCATTATCGACAAATCGGGCAACCTTGGTCTGGTCGAGAACAGCGGCGCGATTACAGCCACCGGCGCCCTCAAGACATCTGAGCGTAATATCGCTATCGACCTGTCGGCAAACAATTCGGGCGCTATCGTTCGTCAGACCGCTGTAGCGGCGACGGCCAAAGCACCTTTCATCACCGGCGACATTCGCTTCGGTGGCGGGGACGACCTGTTTGACATCGCAGATGGCAGTGTCACGGGCAACTCCAGTTTCGGGGCGGGCGACAACCGGCTCAATTTATCGGGTGATGCCGTTTACAGTGGGAAAACCAGCTTTGGCGCAGGCGCGGATATAATCGCGCTCGAAGGCTCATCTGTGTTCAACGGCAGTGCCGATTTTGGCGGTGGCGCGGACATGTTGACACTTTCCGGCACATCGCGTTTTTACGGCGCGCTGGTCAATGCACAGGGTCTTGCGGTTGCAGTATCGGGCGGCACGCTGGATGTTACAGGCTCTACCCAGATCGCATCGCTTGCCGTTACCGGCAATGGCGTGCTCGGCGTGACCGTTGGCGGCAGCTCCGACACGGCCCTGCAAATATCAGGGGGAGCAAGTTTTGCTACCGGTTCGAAACTCGCGATCAGACTTTCCGATGTGCAAAGCGCCGAGGGTGATCATATCGTGGTGCAAGCGGGCACGCTTACGGGCGCCAGCAATTTGACGGCATCAACGACCCTTTTGCCGTTTCTTTACAAGGGTTCGCTGAGCTCAAACACCAATCAGGTCATCGTCAGCGTCGCTCGTAAGGACGCTACAGAACTGGGTCTCAACCGTTCCGAAGCAGGCGGCTTTGCCGCGGCCTATGCGGCATTGGTCGACGATGAAGATGTCGAGGATATTTTCCTCGCAATCGCCGATGGAGAGCAATTCCGTAGCCAGCTCCGGCAGATGTTACCCGAGCATGAAGGTGGCCTGTTTGAAAATGTCACCTCGGGATCGCGCGCGCTCGCACGGTTCCTTGCCGACCCCAAAGGTCCGTTCAAAGATGAAGGCAGCTGGGGTTATTGGGTTGCCCAGGCCGGATGGGGAGTTTCAAAAAGCCTTGGCGACACCGCCAGCTATGACGTGGGCGGCTGGGGAATATCCGCGGGCGCCGAACACAAGACCGGCATCGGAAATTTCGGCGCCTCTATCGCTTATCTGAACGGAAAAGATGGCAACGGCAGCAACAGCAACGAAGTCTGGTCAAACCAGTTTGAGCTGGCGAGCTATTGGCGTTTAAACACAGGAAACTGGATGGCCCATGCCCGTATATCCGGCGCGAAAATCGCTTTTGACGGCTATCGCTATTTCAACGGCATGCTGGGTACCGAAGAGATCACAAAGACGATGACCGCTGACTGGGATGGCACATTATGGTCGGCATCCGGCGCTGTTGGCCATGACCTGCGTTCGGGTAGCTTCTCGATCCGCCCAACCGTAGCGGTCGACTATTACAAGCTGAAAGAGGACGGCTATGCCGAAACCGGTGGCGGTGACGCACTCGACCTGACTGTTGCTGAACGAAGCAGCGATGAACTCGCCGTTTCGGGAACTGTGGCGCTAGGGCTCGATCTAGGTGGCGTTGACCAATATGACGGCTGGTACCGTTTTGAACTGGAAGGCGGTCGCCGACAGATTGTTGGTGGTGCGCTTGGCGTCACCGTTGCCCAGTTTAATAACGGCACGCCTTTCACTCTTGTTCCCGAAGAACGTCAGAGCGGCTGGATTGGCCGTTTGCGTGCCGTTGCCGGCAATTCCGGCTTTCAGGTTGGCGGAGAAATATCCGTGGAGGAACAGCAAAATCATGCGGCGATATCAGTCCGCGCAAGCATACGGCTCGGGCTATAGAGAAGTCGCCCAGTCCAAACTGCAAGGGGGGAAACCTTGCACCCAGTCCTGTTTTCCCCCCTTGCCTTTTATATTGAAACAACACGGAGAATGACATTTCTGCCACCCCCGCCTCGACCACTGCTCGCCACGACACGACGCTATTGCGTGGTGCAATGCGGTTGTTATATATCGCCCCGGCGGGAGGCGCACTCGATGACTCATGCGCTAAATGGAGCATCAAGAAAAAGAAGCGCCAAGGCCGATGCGAACAATTTATGACTAGAGCGGATGGAGAATCTGAGACCGCGCGCGGGATGGAAACCGTGCTGCTGGCAAATCGGGAAGAGCTGATCCGCTTTCTGGCAGCCCGTGGCGCCGGCGATAGCGCGGAAGACATATTTCAGGAATTGTGGGTTCACATTGCCGGATCACGCACGGGGCCAGTGGCTCACCCGCTTTCCTATCTCTACCGTGCCGCGAACAATCTCATGCTGGACCGCTACCGGTCTGCACGCGCTGCCGCAATGCGCGAGAAGGCCTGGGGCGAACATGATAGCGGGCGGGGTCATCCATCCATCGAACGGTCGCTCATTTCCCGGGAGGAGCTGGCCCGGGTGGATGCAACGATCAATACACTCGGTGAACGAGCGGCGGCTGCCTTCCGCTATTTCCGCATTGAAGGCATGAGCCAGCGCGACATCGCAGCCCAGCTTGGCGTCAGCCTGAGCACCGTTGAGGCGGATTTGCGCAAAGTTTATACGGCGCTCGCCGCAATAAAGGGGCAAATCGATGAGTGATGACATGCCTTCGACGGTTGAAGCACAAGCAATCGACTGGCTGATCCGGCAACGGGATACTGCATTTGACGATTGGGAAGGTTTCACCACCTGGCTGGAACTCGGTCCGGATCATGCCGCCATCTATGACCGGCTTGCCAGTCTCGATGCGGATCTCAGCCATCTGCCAAAGCCTGTCGAGGAAACCGCAGTTCCGGAACGGTCCATCATTGCCAGCCGCAGGACTTGGATTGGCGGCGCCATGGCAGCGGCGCTGGTTGCCATTGTCGGTTTCTCTATGCTCAACAGCGGCATCACCCGCATCGAGACCGATGCTGGAGAGCACCGGACAGTAGCGCTCGCAGATGGTTCGCGGATCGAGGTCAATGGTGGAACATTAATTGAACTCGACGAGGACAAGCCACGTTTCGTCCGGCTAGAAAGCGGCGAAGCGATGTTTCATGTCGTTCACCGCGAGGGCGATCCGTTCATGGTCGAGGCCGGCAAGGCACGTCTTGTCGACATGGGGACAGCCTTCAATGTCATTCGTCGGCGGGATGCGTTGAGCGTTGCCGTTTCGGAAGGTCTCGTCCTCTACAATCCAGAACGGGAGAATATCCGGCTGAATGCCGGATATGGCATCGAAGCTTCGGATGCCGGTGGCCGTCCGGAAGTACGGGCTATCGCCACTCATAGCATCGGCAGCTGGCGCAAAGGACAGCTTGTCTACAATGGTGCGTCGATTGCGCAAGTTTCCGAGGATCTTGGCAGAACGGCCGGCCTGAAAATCTCTGTCTCGCCCGATGTTGCCGCCCTGCCCTTCCGTGGCGCACTGCTCGTCAGCGATGACAAGCAGAGGGTGATTGACGATCTGACGGCGCTAGCCGGCATAAGTGCAGAAAAACAAACGGAAGGATGGTTGCTGACCCGTTAAAATGATCGCCCGCCTGTTCTCCGCCTTGTTGTTGATGTCGTTCGCGATGCCCGTCGCGGCGCGCGATGAACCGCGCGCTATTGAATTGCCGCGCGGAACATTGTTGCAAAGCCTCCCGCTGCTGGGACGTCAGGCGGGCATCAGCATCAGCGTCGCCGATGCCAAACTTTGGCAAAGTCCTGTAAAACCGGTGCGCGGTCGGATGAGCGCGGAAAAAGCACTGAATCGCATGCTTTCGGGCACCGATGCCCACGCGGTCAAAGTGGGTGTCACCAGCTGGAGGATAGAGCGGCGGTCGACCCGGGCAAAACTTGCGGGTCGCCAGACGAAATCGCGCCTCAAAGCATCATCAACCGCCGCGCGCGCGCCGCCACCTAGGGCTGAGCAAGATCAGGCAGAAGAAATCGTTGTGCGGGCAAGCAAAATCAACACCCCATATGCCAAATATGCAGGGGTCGTCACCATTTTGGACGGTAGCGATTTGAATTTTGGCGGGGAGCGGGGCATGGATTCGATATTGTCGCGCATGGCGACGATATCTTCTACCCATCTCGGCAGCGGCCGTAACAAGCTGTTTGTCCGAGGCATCGCGGATTCCAGTTTTACCGGACCGACCCAAGCCACCGTCGGACAATATCTGGGTGACATCCGTTTGAGTTACAACGCGCCCGACCCCGACTTGCGATTATATGACATTGACCGGGTCGAAGTGCTCGAAGGCCCCCAAGGCACATTATACGGCGCAGGATCGCTGGGTGGCATTATCCGGACGATACCCGAAACACCCGATCCCTTTGCCACAGCCTTAAAGGCGTCCGCGGGTGTTTCGCTGGTCCAGCACGGCGCGCCGGGAAGCGATATATCGGCTACCGCAAATATTCCGATCGGAGACAGCGGCCACGCGTTGCGGCTGGTCGGCTATTCGATAAGCGACGGTGGCTATATCGACAATCCACGGCTTGGATTGAACGATGTCAATCGAACCAATATTCGCGGTGGGCGTGGTACGCTTCGCCTCGATCTTGGCGACCGATGGGCGATAGATCTTGGCGGCATCTATCAGATGATAACGGCTGAGGATGCACAATATGCAGACAAGGACGCTCCACCGCTAACCCGCAGCAGTCTCGTCGAGCAAGGGGCAAAGGCGCGCTACGGCTCGACAATGCTTGTGCTTATGAAGGACTGGGGCGATCTGCATTTCCAGTCGTCGAACGCCTATGTCGATCACCATCTTAACGAGCGGTTCGACGCCAGCCTGGTCGCCGATACGCCCCGTATCTTTGACCAGAAAAATGAAACGCGGATGTTTTCCAGCGAAACCAGATTGTCACGCCCGTTCCGGAACGGGCTGGGCTGGGTGCTCGGTACGAGCTTCGTCGATAATAAAACGCGCCAGACGCGAGCCTTCGGTGAAGACACCCTACGCACGGCAATTTCCGGTGTCACCAACGAGATCACGGAATTTAGTGCCTATGGTGAGGCGTCGGTCGAACTGTTGCCCGATATCGTCGCGACCGGTGGCCTGCGCTACACCCATGCCGAGCTCGGCGGCGAGGGCGAGGACGTAGATGCGCTGCTGGCTTTCACTGAAATCGGTCGCGCGGTAACAGCCAACCGCAAAGAGCAGGATCTGTTACCGTCCGCATCTTTGCTTGCAAATCTGGGTCGGAATGTAACATTTTATGCTCGCTATCAGGAGGGATTTCGCCCCGGTGGATTGTCGATTGATGGCAATTTTGTTCAGCGCTTTCGCAATGATCACGTATCCACTTATGATGCCGGCATGCGCTTCGGGCGCAAGGGCGTTACCCCGTTCGACGCCACAATCTCGATCTCGCACAGCCGCTGGCGCGATATTCAGGCAGATTATATTGATACCAATGGTTTCCCGACCACGGCGAATATCGGAGATGGTAAAATCACCAGTATATCGGCTTCTATTGCCGCCAGACCGCTGACCGGTTTGTCGCTTGAACTCGGTGCGGTATATAACCAGAGTCGCGTCACTCAGCTATCTTCTGAATTGCCACTGGCTTCTGTGACATTTGGTGGCTCGGCAGCTGCTTTGTCGCCGTCGGTTGTCATTCCCGGTTCCGGGCGGCTTGGTCGGATACCCAATGTCGCCAGCCATGCCATGCGCGGGTCAGCCAATTACGAGACCGTCCTCGGCGACGAGGATTTCCGCATTCAGGGATGGGCCAGTTATGTCGGCCCTTCCCGCCTGGGTATCGGGCCGAAACTGGGTGGCGGACAAGGAGATTATGTCGATAGCGGCTTTGCGGCGCGCATCGGCAATGACGCGCGTGGGCTGACCTTGACCGTAACCAACTTGCTGGATTCGCGTGGCAATCGTTTTGCCTTGGGGACACCTTTCGTCCCGGGCAGCGATGGCTATCTGACGCCGCTCCGCCCAAGGACGCTGCGGATTGCTGTCGATGTGGCTTATTAGTTCATCGGATAAGATGATGCTGAGGAATAAGAGCTTGAGCTGGCGTTTCGCACCCATAGGCCACCCGCATCAATGGGGGGGGGCACGCCTGACACTATACAGCTGCGCTCGGCAGCGATGAAGGTCTGTGAGATAGAAGACAGCTATTTCGAAGTGGGCGCGATCGGAGACTGCAATACGCTATCTGCCGATCCCCAATATTGAGAACATCAGCCTTTCTTAACCAAACTTGTGGTATAGAAGCTATAAATCACAGAGAAGCGTTAAAAAAATGGCATACATCCTTATAGCGGACGACGACGACATCCTCGTCGATATGATTCGATTGCGGCTGAATGGGCACGGTCATCACATCGAAGTGGCGGCCGATGGCGAGGCGGCGCTCGATGCCGTCTCCAGACAGCGCCCTGATATCATCATCCTTGATATGATGATGCCCATTCTTTCGGGCTCGGAAGTCTTGTCAGAACTCAAGGCCAAACCGGAAACACAGGATATACCGGTAATCATGCTCACCTCGCGGAGCGGCGAAGCAGATATTGTTCAGGCGTTGAAAGCGGGTGTGGATGACTATCTGACCAAGCCCTTCATCCCTCAGGAATTGATCGCCCGGATCGACAAACTTCTAATGAAATATAAGAATGACGGATAGTGCCCTTTCAAAATTTGCCGGAATTTCGATCGCAGCAATGCTGTTCGGTCTCCAGCCGATCCCGGCGAAAGCCCAAGTCGCTGCGGACGTCCAGAATAGAAGCACAGAGTCAAATTCGAGCCAGTCGGAGCGATTGGAAGAAGAGGCCGCTAATCATCCGCGTGACAGCGCACTTTTGCAACGATTGGCATCCGCCTATGCCGCGGAAGGCGACCTGGCATCAGCCAAGCGGACAATTGATCGTGCGTTGACGCTTTTCCCCAATGACAATGATCTTAAAATGGCAAATGCCAATATATTGCTCTGGCAAGGGCAGTTAAAGCAAGCCCGGTTACAAGCGGACGATGTTGCGAAAAATCATCCGGACTATCCCGGGCTGGCGGAATTTCGAATTGCTCTCAAGCGCGCCCAGGATGATCGATCCGTGCGCATGATCGGCGCGGCGGTCAATGTAGGTATTTCAGACGTCTCTTTCCCTCAGCGAAGCAGCCAGACATGGACGACACAGGTCGCGTCTGCCTCGTTTCGTCTCTCGGATAGCGGAAGCCTGACGACCACTGTGGATATGGAGCAACGCGAACAGTCCGATATCAGGTTGGTAGCAGAATATGCTCATCGACTGGAAAATGGATTCATCTCGGTCGGAATAGCCGCCACTCCCGATGCAGACTTTCGGGAGAACTGGAGCATCAAAGCCGCAGGACAAATCAACCTGTCCAGATCCGTCTCGATTATCGCTGACGGCAAGCTGGCAGATTATTCCACAAATATGGTCTTCGCTCTCGGAGCCGGTCTTGAATACAGGCCTGCTCCCGATCTCTTTTTCACCGCGCGGACGATCAATCTATTCGGCGGCGGTGAAAGCTACCGGTTCGGTGCTGCGTTGCGAGGCGATTATCGACCCGAGGGCAAAGCGGGATTATTCCTCTTGGCGGCAGAATATCCGGATACAGAGACTGACGGCACACGCCAGCTGCGCTCCTTTGCGGGCGGCCTGCTGGTGCCACTGGGTAAAGGATGGACGTTCCGGCTGACGGGGGAAGATGATCGACGCGAGAATAGCTATCACCGTCAGGCCATTAATTTCGGCCTTAGCTGGAGGTTCGGCGGGTCATGAACGTGTATGTCGGAATGATCGAACTGTCAGTGTTTGTGGCCAGCGCAATGCTCGTAATCTTTGGAGCGTTAATTCTTTATCGCTGGTGGGGTGAAAAGAAAAGTTCGGAACGCCGCGCGTTACACACCGACGTATCCCGAAGTTATATTCAGCGGATAGCTGGCCAAAGAGCGGATACGAGCCAGGCCTGGACAAAACCGCTTCGGTTGGAAGTTGTCAGTCATCTGCTGCTGCTTTTACGCGGGGGTGAACGCGACCGGCTCAAAGAATTTGCGGAACTGGATGGTCTGCTCGACGAAGCGTTGGGGATGTCGCGGAATATTCGAGCCGCAAAACGGATAGATGCGATACGTATCCTGCAACAATTTGGCAGCGCAGTTTGTATTGCCCGATTGCGCAGAATGATGAAGACTGATCGCAATCCGGACGTCCAACTCAACGCCGCCTTTGCGTTGGCTGCATCGGATGTCCTGCCACCTCCGCGCGAAACGATCACAATGCTCGGAATGTTCGAGCGCGATTCTTCGCGTCTCGACATCGCATTGTTGCGGTCTCTCGCCTCTAAATATGTCGGGCATTTCAACCTTCTTCTCGAAGAAGACATACCGGACAAGCGCCGCGCCATGCTGATCGATGCACTGGGCTGGTCAGGAGATATGTCGGTTTTACCCACGCTGGAGAAAGCCGCACGATCCAAAGATGTTGAAGTTCGCGCTTCCGCTTTGAGAGCTGCTGCGCAAATCGGTCACCCGTCGGTTCCCTGGGTGCTGGATCTACTGGATGATGAAAGCGAAATTGTCCGGCTCCAGGCAGCAAATAGCTGTGCAGTCCTCAGGTTACGTACTGCCGTTCCGCGCCTGCAGAGGCTTCTCTCCGATGATGTGCTTTGGGTCCGGTTGCGTGCCGAAGAAGCGCTAGCGCTTCTCACGACGGACTTGAGTAACGCCACAACCAACAAGGAAGAGCTTAGCAAATGAGTCTGGCTGAAATTCCGAATATTCTGTCTCAAATCGTTCTATATGTTGCTTTCGGCTGCATGATCATCGTGGTGTATCGCAATGCGGTCAGCCTCGCACAATTGCTATTGGCCGCATATGTCTTTGCTACGCGCGTCAAGCCTTCGCCGGCTTCCCTCGACCTATGGCACCGATATGCCGACCTCGCTTTACCCATTTCGGTTATCGCGCCAGCCTTCAATGAAGAGCTTTCTATCGTCGAAAGTGTCAAGGCGCTGCTCGCTCTCGAATATCCGGAACATGAGGTTATCGTCGTCAACGATGGTTCGGACGACAAAACGCTGGCAACTCTCATCGCCGGCTTCAATATGGTGAAGGCCAAGCGCCAGCAGATCGCTGCACTGCAAACGACCGAGATATTCGGTACATATAAATCACAGACGCATCCCAACCTTTGGGTAATCGACAAGGGAAACGGGCGGAAGGCCGATGCTGCAAATGCCGGAATAGGTTTCGCCCGCACTCCGCTGGTTTGCGTGATTGATGCTGATTCGATTATCGAGACCGACGGATTGCTTCGCGCGGCAGAGCCGTTCATGCTTGATGATGGCAAAATGGTGGCGGTCGGCGGCGCAATCCGGATAGCCAATGGTTGCGAAATAAGGGGCGGGTCGCTGCGCAAGGTCAGACTCTCTAAAAACTGGCTACCCCGGTTTCAGGTTGTGGAATATCTCCGCGCGTTTTTGACTGCCCGCGTCGCCAATGCGCATTCCAATACCTTGCTGCTGATCTCTGGGGCTTTTGGTGTTTTCCGTCGCTCGACCCTTGTCGAAATGGGTGGATATCGGCACGATACGGTTGGCGAAGATCTCGAACTGATTGTGCGCATGCACCGGCATATGCGTGACAAGAAGGAAGCCTATAAGATCGATTTTGTCCCTGAAATTGTTTGCTGGACGGAAGCCCCCGCTGAATGGGGCGGCCTTAAAAACCAGCGGGCAAGGTGGCAGCAAGGCGCACTTGAAACGCTGATCGAGCATTGGCGTATGATCGGCAATCCGCGGTACGGACGCATAGGGTTATTTGCCATGCCGCAAGTCGTGATCGAAGATATTCTCGGTCCGCCTGCAGAATTGTTAGGCTATCTGGTGGTGCCTGTTGCGATATTGCTGGGATTGCTGGACCCGATTGCGGCCCTCGCGTATTTTTGCATGACCGTTTTGTTTGGAACGGGGCTCAGCCTGGGCACCTTGATTCTGGAAGAAGTACAGCTCCGCCGGACTCCGAATGCCGCCGACCTTGCGAGAATCGGCGTTGCAGCATTCATCGAGAATTTCGGGTACCGGCAGGCTAATCTCGTGTTCCGTTTCATTGGCATAAAGCGCCACTTCAAAAAGGAAACTGCTTGGTCCCCCGTCCCGAGGGTCGGTTTTGGCGCCGCTTGATTGCCACGTTGGTTGCTAGGCTAGCATCAAATAGAAGAAGCAACGGTGGTACAATCAACGCTCTGGTTAACAGATCGGGAGCGGTCGCTTGCCCATATGCAATGATCGTGAGTGCCGTCAAAACGCACAACGATTGAAAATCAGTGTCTGCAGACCGGTTCAAGTAGGATAGCCTCCGGACCCGGAAGCCTATCCTGTCCGCTCTTATTTCGTTTCAGGCCGTCAGACTGGCGAGAGCATCGGCAAGCAGGCCCCTCGCATCCGCACCTTCTTCCCGTCGCAGGTCAACCTCAATTTGCACGCACTTGTCGCCCAGTCCTGCTTCACCGAAATAGCCCGCAGTTCCGGCGATTTTGTGGAGCATTTCGGCGATATCGGCTACAGTTTGGTCGTCCAACTGATCCTGACCCAGCGCCAGCGTAATGGCGTTGGCAGCGTCGTCCTTTCTGGCTCCAAATCGCTTGGTCAAATCGGCGTCGATCATGCTATTTTCAGCTTCGGGCAAAGCGGGATCGTCATGCTGCGCTTCCTCAATTGCTGCGCTATTGCCCCATTTGGCAATGGCAGCAGCCAGATCACGCCGACGCACCGGTTTCGCGAGATGGTGCTGCATCCCGGCCGAGAGCGCCGTTTCAATGTCTTCCTGATACGCATTGGCAGTTAACGATATGATCGGAAGCGTTGCTTCGTCAAAGCCTTTGGATCTGAGTTGTTTGGCTGCCTCGATCCCGTCCATTACGGGCATCTGCATATCCATCAAGACCAAGCTATAGGGATTGCCAGAGATTGAAGCCGCCTGAACCATAGCCACTGCGGCGATCCCGTCCGGAGCGATGTCGATCCTGTGCCCCAGCTGTTCAACCATCTTGCGGATCAAGGCCTGATTGATGTCATTGTCTTCGGCCGCCAAAATCCGGTGCCTAATCGAAGAAACCTCATCTTCTTCAGGTGCAATCGGATGAACCGGAGATATGGGAGCTTCGCATGTCACCAATGGCAATTCGAAGGTGAAGGTAGAGCCTTTGCCTTCTATGCTGGATGCGAAGAGTCGCCCGCCCATCATTTCCGCAAGCTGCGAACTGATAGCAAGGCCAAGGCCGGTCCCACCATATCGGCGAGCCGTACTGCTGTCTGCTTGAGTGAACTGTTCGAAAATATAATCTAGCCGGTCTGCCGGAATCCCTATGCCGCTATCGCTAACACTTATCCGCAATCGAGGATGATCGATATCATTTTCAAGCGCGACTGTTACCTCGACACTGCCCCGCTCGGTGAACTTCAATGCGTTACCGATCAGGTTCAGTACAATCTGCCGTATCCGCATAGCGTCGCTTTCGATCCAGGCGGGCAGCGAGGGATCAACATGCAGCGATAACTCGATATGCTTGGTACGAGCGACGGGCTCCATCAGCCGTATGCAGTTGGTAAGCTTATGACGTAAATCCAGAGCTTCCTTCGCGATAGTCATTTGGCCTGCTTCGATTTTCGCCATGTCGAGAATATCGTTCAGCAACCGCATCATCGCCCGACCGGACTCTGCAATCATTTCAATATTTTCACGCTGTTGTTCGTCCAGATCGCCCGCCAGAGCAATTTCGGTAAAGCCAATCACCCCATTCATCGGTGTACGAATTTCATGGCTCATATTGGCCAGGAAAGCGGATTTTGCTGCAGCGGCATTCTCTGCGTCATTTTTAGCCTGCCGTAATTTCTCTTCCAGATTTTTCGTCGCATTGACATCGCGCAGCGCAGCTATGATTTCTTGTGGCTCGCCCGTGACCGGATCGCGTAGCAGGCCGCAATTTGCCTCCATCCAGATATATTTACCCGGTTCCAGAATACTTTCCGTACGATAAGACAAAACCGTATTGTCCTGCTTTCCCGAGGTGAGCAGTTTAAATGCGGCCAATACGGCTTCCTTGTCATCCGGATGGAACTGCTCGAGCATCGACAAACCTTCGAAACTGCTTGGTGGAACTTCAAACATATCTTCCACCGAAGGCGAAGCGTAAGTGCAGATGCCGTCGAGCGTCATTTTGAAAACTGGATCGGTGGCATTTTCGGCAAGGACGGAGAGCTGCTGCTCGCGCTGGGCAAGAGCCGTCAGAACGTTCTTTCGTTCGGAAACATCCATGAGAACGCCAATAAATCCGTTCACGCGGCCAGCTTCGTCCTTTTCCGGAGCAGAAAATAGTTCCGTCCAGACAATAGTGCCGTCCTCTCGCCGCCAACGAAACTCGAAGTTTAACGGCGCTTCCCTTTCTACAGCAGAACTCCATGAATCCTGGACGCGCTGGAGATCATCCGGATGAATGGCTTTGGACCATCCGGTCCCTTCCCATGCACCATCTTCCAAACCGGTAATCTGCTTCCAGGCGGTATTCACATAGGTGCACATTCCGTCGATGCTCGTTCTAAAAATCCCGGCCGGCGCCAGGTTCGTGAGTGACTGGAACCGCCGCTCGCTTTCCTGCAATCGAAGCAGGTTTTCACGTTGTTCCGTCACGTCATTGAAGACCCCGACGAATCCGCTTATTTTACCGTCGCGATCAAATTCGGCTGCATTGACCGTTTCGCCCCATAAATCTTTCCCGTCGGCGTCGACGAACAACGCGACCCTGCGCCTTACGTCTCCCGGTTTATTGAAACCTGTAAACGCCTTGTCCTCTTCATATTCCTGACCGGTTTTAAGAACAGACTTCCAGCCGTCACCCAACAGGTCTTCTGTCTCCACGCCAAAGCGGGCCGCCCATGCTGCATTCACATAGGTAAGCCGTCCTTCGCTATCGGCCTGGAATATTCCGACGGGCGCGGCTTCTGCCAAGGTTCGAAATCTGGCTTCGCTTTTTGCCAGCGCGTGTTTTCTCGCCAGCTCGTCGGTGATGTCCCGGAGGTTACCGACCGAACCACAGAATTTTCCATCTTTGTCGGCCAGTCTCTGGACCAAAACGGCGATATCGCGATAGCTACCGTCAGCATGCATGAACCGCTGTTGCAGGTTTAGTTCCTGGACTTCACCGGCAATGATTTTAGGATAGGATTTGGCGGCAGCCAGAACATCGTCAGGATGTAGCAACCGCGTTGATTGCCAGCCGAGGCTTTCTTCTACCGAATAACCGGTCAGATCATGCCATGACGAATTCAGAAAGGCCCACCTTCCCCTTACGTCGGTTTTGAAAATAACTTCCCCGACCCCGTCCAGAATCGAAGCTATAAAATCCCGGCTCTCGTGCAATTCGCTCCGTACGGCCGACCTGTTCGCCAGCACCGCAGCAACTGGCAAACCGACTGCGAAACATGCCCCCAGGAACAGTTGCAGCGTAAACGCCTGCTCCCGCAGACTGCCGTTCACCAAAGCAATAGGTCCGGTCCCGTAATGCGTTGCAAATATGGCGAAGATGGCAAAAACCGTTACCGAAATCGCTGTTCCGAGCAATCCGGTGCGGAATGCTGCGAATACGACGACGGGGCAAGCAAGGAACAGTAACGGAAATACCGGCTGGGTAAAAACCAGTATCGCGACAGAAATGGTTGCAATAACCATGATGCCCCAATCAACCGTACTTCTCACATCCTCCGGTTTACCATTGCCAAGATTGCCAAGCGCGATCGAGACGGCCGAGGCAAAAATTGGAATTGGTAATGCATGGGCCGCCATCCATTCCATCCAGTTGGCGAGTGCCAGCGCATGATCAGATCCACTGATTGTCAGCGCCGCTATTACGCCGGCAATCATCGGCGCGATGAGCCCTGAAATCACCAAGATAGATATATGCCTTGAATTCCCCATATCCGGGCGACGACCGCAAAATCGATGCATGGCCCACACGACCAAAGAAATTTCTGCCAAGTTGGCGGAGGTCAGCAGCAAGGCAACGCCCGGAGTATCGCCAACCGCCAGATTGGCTAACAGATTGGCAAATCCGCTCGCCGCCAGGAACAGCGCACATTGTTTCCAGCTTTTTTGAAATAGAAACCCGATCAGGAGCGCATTGGCGATCCAGAAGGTCGCTATCCGCCCGGATTCAATCGTTATTATCACGCTGGCCCAAGCCACCACGCCATAGATGAGAGCGACTAATATCGGCAATGCAATTGCCTGAAAACCAAGGGTCGCGCCCTGGGACCTGGATGTAATTGGCGAGTTTTGTTCCATCCTAGCGGATTAAGGCCTCTTGGTTAATATTTGGCGAATTGCAAACTATACAACGCACGCTGTGATCCGTCTAACATGTCGACTGTAATTTTGGCCAAAAAAAGGAGCAGGACTATGATTGAACGTGAGGTGTCCGGTGAGAGCGCGGGCAATAATGTTGAACAGCGTTCAAGTCACATCCAGGCCGAAAATCTGCAGCATATTGCAGACCAGATGCAGCCCTGAATTGCCCGCATTCGCGCAGTTGCTCGCCTGATTCTTCGACGGCTTCGCCTGCGCAAGAATGTCAACAAGTGGGTGGAATGCGGTCATTAAGATGCGCCCCGGGGGATGACTGTTTTATCCCGAGAGCGGACACTAGTGTGCCACCTCACATCTCGATCGATCAGGCTGATTTTAGAAGGGCATTGCTTTCAATTCCCAACCATGTCGCTTGAAAAACTTCCGATGTCACCGCTTTGGAGATGTGCCAGCCTTGGCCTACATCGCAGCCGTGTTGCGTCAGCAAATCCTTGCACTGCTGATCTTCTATGCCTTCGGCAACAACTTTAAATCCCAATGCATGAGCCATTTCGATAGTGGATTTGACCATGACATGGTTTGCATTGTTAGTGGTCATGGTTCGAACAAAGCTCTGATCTATCTTGATTTCATTTACGGGCAGGCGCTGCAGATAGCTCATGGTAGACTGTCCAGTACCATAGTCATCAATGGATATTTTTATCCCGGCATCTCGTATCCGGTTAAGGGCAAGCACCGACAATTCCGGATCAGCCAGAGCGGCGGTCTCGGTGACTTCAAATATTACCTGCTCACAAGCCACGTTGGCTGATTCAACCATGGCAATTACTTTCTCAACAAACTTGCTATCTCCGAGTAGTTGAGCGGAAATATTCACTGAACAGCTCAGATTTTCCTGTCGTGCGCCCCAGGAAGACAAGTCCTGCAATGCATGTTCCAGCACGAAACAGGTCAGGTCATCAATCCGGCCCACCTTTTCGAGCATTGGAATGAAGATTGCCGGACTAATCATGCCCTGTCCCGCGTGGTTCCACCGAACCAGAGCTTCTGCGCCATTCAATTCATCAGCCTGCAGATCCCACTTGGGTTGATATACAACTCTGAGTTCCCTGTTTTGGATCGCCTGATCAAGCTCCACCAGCAAGTTGAGTTTTTGACCAATGGCCTGATCGACGTCATCGTCGTGCGACACCCATCTTTTGCCGGTAGCGTGAGCCTGCTCTGACGCGACCATCGCTTTGTCGATGGATTTGTTGCTGCTACCGAATGCAGGATTAATCTTGATCTTCGTAGTGCCGGCCATCACCGGAGATTGAAATAGCACGTTGGCAGTATCAAAATGGCCATCGACATCCGCCGCATATTCGTTTTTGATGACCCACGCCATTATGTCGGTATCCACATGGAATATACGCTCTTCAAGTGCGAGAAACTTCAATCGATCCGCTAGACTGTTAAACATCTCCATTCGGGAATTCTTGTCAGTTACAACCAGCAATTCATGGAAGTTCGAAAGCCGCGCCGTAGCTATATGACAATCGCTCTTATCGGAAATATATCTCAACATTGCAGCATCATTCGGCAACTTGCTAGCCTCGTTGAAAAATCGGCTCATTTTAAGCGCCAAATCTGTGGTGAGCAATTTCCGCACGATTAAAAAGGTGCCGAGGGCAAAAAAGGTAGGAACGTTGGAAAAGGTAAAGTGATTTAAATACTCTGTGACCAACAACGAACAGACGAGAAGCAACCCAAGGGACCACGTTATCCAGACCAATGCCTTGTCAGAAAATTTTCTGGTTAGGATGCAGCCAAGCAACAGGATTGTTGCAAATAATAACGGCGGGTATTTACCAAAATTCGGTATATTTGTGCCTTGCAACAATGTTTCCGCTGCCATAGCTTGAATGACCACGCCCGGAACCACCCCGAAGCGGCTTATCGGATATCGGTCACCCAATTCTATTGCTGTGGCTCCGACCAGGACTTTCTTGCCTAGAAGTTCGGTCGGCTGATTGTCTGAACCCAATATATCAACGAAGCTGACACGCGGTAAGGTCGCTGGGTTGATGCTTTGATCTATTACGAAATTTTCTTCGATATTCCCGGAAACTTCGGCAACCATGCTGGCTAAAGATGGTCGCGGTGTATCGGCAGTCATGGTACCAAAGCTATATTGATTCAATTGCCCGCGCTTGTCGGGATGGACGTTGACCGATGCAAGAAATGCATTTTCCCTGAGCACTTCGATCGGCAGGCTTTCTATGTGGGACGATTGCCCTGAAGATCCCTGCTGTCGGAATGTGGGCAGAACAATTGTTGCATCGGAATTTGCGATGGCGTTTGCAAAAATCTTATCCTGTTCGGCGCTGGAATAAGCAGAAAAATCGATATCAAAAGCGATTTGAGAAACACCGGATTCCGTAAGTATGTCGATTAACCGGCCATAATATTCGCGAGGCCAAGGCCAGCGGTCCATAGCCTGCAAGGACTTGGCATCTATCTCGACCAGCACGATTTCACCGGATGCCGGTTTCTCGAGTAGATTGGCGCGCATGTCCTTGAGTTGCTGTTCCAGCTCGCCGCCAACACCAATCACCGCCAACACAGTACCCACAAGCGAGGCCAGCGCCCAAGCCAGAAGAACGCGGCGAAACACATTAAAGTGAATTGAGGTTAGGAAAGTCTTCAAAAATATCTCCGGTATTCAACCAACAGATATTTCTACAGTAGATGACTGTATTTTGGGTTAACCCCCGAATTTGAATCACAGGTCAAGTACTGAACCGTTCGATTTTAAGGGATTCTAGTTATTTTTTCCTCCCTTACCCTTGCCGTTTCCAACTCCGCCATTGCCGTTGCCGCTACCATTGCCGCCAGCGTTGCCGTTTCCAACTCCGCCATTACCATTGCCGTTACCATTGCCGCCGGCGTTGCCGTTTCCAACTCCGCGATTGCCGTTACCAAGCGGATTACCGCTGCCATTGCCGACGGCGCCCGGATTGTTATTATTCACACCATTGTTTGAATTTGCACCAGAAAAGCCTGAAGCTGGGGCCCTGTTCGTTGCCATTTGGTTGGCGGGGAGCGCAGGTCCGCCACTGTTGACCAATCCACCCGTAACATTGCTAAGGGATACTGGCGCTTCCATCACAGGAGCGCTGATGACACCTTCAAAGCTGTTATTGGCGATTTCGACTAAAACCGATTCTGCCACTGGTTCAGGCGTGTCACCACTTCCTGCGGGTGCATTTGGAGAGTCAATTGTGCGTGTTTCCGCGCCGGTGATTGACAATCTATATTGCTGGTCGCGGTTTACCACGCCAATCATACCGGGTGACAATAATTGCGTTGCCCCTCCATCTAGCGTGGAGACCTGGACAGCACCTTCAGTCACTTGCACCGCTGTGCCCGATTCAGTTACGGTTACGCTGAACGTCGTTCCTTTTACGACAGCCGCCAGATAAGGGGTCTTTACCCCGAAATGCGGCGTTGCCTTCTTGTCGATACGAAACAGCACATTGCCGAGTTCTTCAAAAAACTGAACAACACCACCGCTTTGTGCCGGTGCACTGATACGCAAGCGGCTATTGGGGGAGACAACTACATATTCTTGTCCCCGAACCAATATCGCGCGACTTTTCTTGCCCGTCGCAATGACATCTCCGGCACTCAATAAGCCGCCGCTTGTCGCAATTGTCGAGACGCCGGAGCGCAAAATATTAACGGTACCGCTACTCTCTGAGAGCTTCCAATGCGGCGGGCCCGCATGAGCGGTTCCGGCCGCCAAAAACACTGTAACTGCGAGGAACTTTGTCAATCTTTTCATCAATAATTCTTCCGTCTCTTGGCCAAATACCAAATTCATAACTGTTCTATTAAGCGGCCGATGTAGCGATACCGTTTAAAATAACCCTGAATTTTCGGTTAATATTGGCCATCACTAAGGATTTCCTAAGGATTTAAAGATAAATGGGTGTTGTTTTATTTTCAGGGGCAGTTCGTGCGATCAATCATCCAATCTACAATGTTGATGAGTTTTTGTTGCCATTCGATTCCAGCACTAGCGCAACAGAACCGGAATCCGTTCGAGAGCGTGGACAATCGGGGAGAATGGGTTGCGGGAGATGCCGGAACGCGCGGCCAAATGGAACAAGTGGTTGCACCAACTGTGGCTGAAAATTCGTTACATCCGACGCCGCCGGGTAGCAGTTCAATCACCATTGGCGCTATCAGCGTAACAACTGCGCCCGAGATCCCATCTCAAATACTGGTGACCAGTTACGAAAAATTCATTGGGCAGGAAGCCAGTCAGGAAAACCTGAGCGCATTAGCGAGTGCAATCTCTACAGCCGCTCGCGAGCGCGGATATATTTTTGCCAGTGCGCAAATTCCACGTCAGTCGGTCGCAATTGGTGTTGTGTCGGTCCAGCTTGATCCCGGCGCGATAGACGAAGTGCGGATCCTAGGCGCGCAGAACAAGCGCTTGCAAAAAATATTGAACAAGTTGCATTGCAATGCTGCCCACTCCGATATGATCGAACGGCAGTTGCTCCTTGCGGGCGATCTTCCTGGAATTTCGCTCGAAAACACAAGTTACCAGCGCGAAAATGGCAAGGGCGTGTTGATTGTAACAGTCCGCGAAGACAAAGCGAAGGGCTATGCGGCACTGGACAATTACGGGCCAAAAACTCTTGGACCGTTCAGAGCGCGACTCGATCTGGATATTGCAGGCCTATTGATGGACGGCGATGTGCTGACCACCAATGTGATAAGCTCGGTCCAGCAACCCCGTGAGTTAACCTACATAAATGCCCGTTATGCGATGACGCTTGGCGATGGCGGAACCGTGATCGGTTTCTCCGGGGCTGGCGGACGGACAAGCTCAGGCAGCTATTTACGTAGCTTTGATTTTACCGGACGCAATCGCTACGCCTCTGTTTTCGCAAGCCATGCAGTGTTGCGCAGCAATGACTTCAATCTCTGGATTAACGCAGAGCTCGCGTATCTTAACGTCGAACAATCGCAAAATGGACAGCTATTTCAGGATGACCGAATTGCCACGGCCGCCTTGAACTTTTCAGGGAACTATAATCTCGGCATCGGACGGATTTATGGAGGCATTGGCGTAACTCAGGGTCTCGGAATTTTGGGAGCAAGCGAAGTCGGCGATCTGCTGAATTCTCGCAGAGATGGTAGCGGAGAATTTACCAAAGCAAATTTCTGGATAAACTCAATACTGGATGTCGGCGGCGGTTTTGGAATGCGACTAGCAGGCAACGCTCAAATAGCATCGCGACCACTTCTCTCACCCAATGAAATCGCTATTGGCGGACCATATTTCGGCAAAGGCTATGACTTCAGCGAGCGCTTTGGTGATGAAGGCGTGTTAGGATTGGCCGAATTGCGCAAAGAGTTCAAAAATGCCAATAGCTGGCTCGACTGGTTCCAGCTTTATGGATTTGTCGATGGCGGATATGTCTCCAATATTGGCACTGGCTACGGTGACGGATCGCTCGCGTCCGCTGGCGGCGGTGTACGCGCGCAAATCGGAAAATTTGATCTTGGCGTTGAGGCCGCTGCTCCGGTTAGTGACGATCGCTTCGAAAGCGGCGACCGGTCACCCAAGATGAACGTGCAAGTTGGATTGCGGTTCTAGAAGACTACGACATAGTTCCAAGGTGTCCTGTTGCACCAGCAACGGACGTTCGATCGGACGAACGCAATTGTCCACGTTTAGGGCGGAAGACGTCGTGACGATTTTCAACCGCGCGACGTCCGCTAGTTGGTCCTATTGTCCAAAACCCGACAGGCCGCAAACGGCCCATAAGCGGTCTTCGCAAACATGTATTTGGAATGCCCAGCCCCACCTGCATGGGAAATTATGTTTGTTTTCTATCGGTAGTGTAAGTTTGTCTCGGTTAATTAAGGTTCGAATTCTCACGAGAAAGCCCGCTTTCTCCATATAGTTCAGTTGGTTTTAGGTATTTTGAAATCCACTGCCGCTAATTTTTGAGCCCCGTCAATTTCCTCGGTTTCCCGCCGCTTATCAACGATCGCCGGAAGTACCATTCAACACGGCTGCAACCTGGAATCGGCCAGCATGCAGATTTTCCCAATATTGTCATGCCCGCAGTAAAACTTGATGTGGCAATTGTATTGATGCACCATCTGCCAACGTTTCTGCTTGAAGGGAAGATAATGGGTACAGGCGACCAGGCCGAGATCGCTTCGGCTACGGTAGCAAGTGATCTTGAACTGAGCGACCTTCGAGCGGCACTTGCTGCAGGCTGGGCCGATTTCAGGGCATATCCCGAATTCGGGCTGTTTTTCGCAGCAATATATGTGACTGCCGGGATGTTTCTCTATTTCGGGCTTTTTGTCCAAGGTGAGATTGTGTGGTTAGTTGCTGCCGCAGCGGGGTTTCCGCTTCTTGCACCCTTTGTAGCCGTCGGACTTTATGAAGTCAGCCGCCGCCGCGAAGCCGGTATCGCCATGAATTGGCCTGCCGTACTCGGGGCATTGCGGGGACGCGGCGATGAACAGATATTGACCATGGGCGTTATTCTGTTTGTCGCATTCGGGTTCTGGCTGGGACTCGCTCATGGAATTTTCGCCATCTTTCTGGGGGCGTCCGGCGTCGGATCGGAATCGCTTGCGCTCTTTGGCACTGGCGCGGGCATCATGATGTTGCTGGTCGGCGGGTTGGCGGGCGCGTTGATGGCGCTGGCATTTTATTCGATCACGGTCGTTAGCCTACCGATGCTGGTCGATCGTCAGGTTGATTTCATTACGGCAATCATTGTGAGCCTGGCATCAGTGCGGTCAAACAAACTCGTCCTGCTGACTTGGGCCTTTGTAATTGCGATCACCCTGTTTATTGCCATGCTGCCGCTTTTCCTGGGGCTTCTCGTCGTGCTTCCCGTACTCGGACATACAACTTGGCATTTATATCGTCGCCTTGCCGGCGAATCCGGCACATAGTAATGGACTAGCACGGACAATGCCCGGATAGACGAAGTAATGGTCATCGTCCTTGCTGGCGACAAAGTGATCGGCTAATCTAGCACCCATGCCATACCCAAGCGGGTATCCACATTAGGGCACTCCCCGTAGGGAAAAGATTTTCACTAAGCTGAAAAAATGGTGCTGCTAGAGAGAATTGAACTCTCGACCTCGTCATTACCAATGACGCGCTCTACCACTGAGCTACAGCAGCCGGACCATTTTGATACGCTGGCGATAGCCGCCGCGTGGGACGGTTTGCACCGAACCGAGGGGCTAAGACCAAATGCTTAGCATCTTGTCAAGCGGAGTTGCATTTTTCACTCGATAATGCAATCAGGCGCCATGCCAAAACCCCAGCCCAAATCGGAAAAATTACGCAAGGAAGCGGAGAAAGCCGAGCGGCTCTCCGCGCAGCTTCGCGCCAATCTGCGTCTCCGCAAGGCGCAAGCCAAGCAGATATTACCAAGCGATGCGGACGCAAAACCGCAACCCTAGGGGCCGGGCCTAAGCGTTCACCACCGCGCGTTCGGGCTTGATATTCTCGAACTCGCTGACCGCCTCGATAAATTTTGCAGATACCGGCGCGACCTGTTCGGTTGCTGGATCAAACCATACATAGGTCAGCTTGATCACATTGAGCAGCTCTTCCCCGCGCAAAATATGCACCAGCAGCGTATAGCTGGTCCGGCCGAACCGGGTGATTCGCACCGCGATGTCGAGCAGATCATCGGCCTTTGCTGACGCACGATAATCGACATCGGCATGGCGCACCCAGTTGTCGCCGCCAAAATGGCGCGTAAAGCTGCCGAGCATGTCGTTTTCGTCCCGCGGCCGGTCTGCCGCCACCAAGGCGCGCATATATTCGGTCATGCCGACATCGGCAAAGGCCAGATAATGGGCATTGAAGACAATGCCCTGCAAATCGCACTCGGCATAGCGCACGCGTAGCGGGGTGATCAGGCGGAAGCCGTCGCGGGGGTTTTTCTGTTCTGTCATGGCGCTGGCTCTTTCCCCAGCGCCGCCTGGCTGTCAACCAGCTTTGCAATCACCGCGTTCAGAGCGGCGCGGTTTGGGACTCCAGCCATTCCAGCGCATCGCCTTGCAGCTGCGGCGCGATCACCGCACGTACCTTGGCATGATAGTCATCGACCCACTGACGCTGGTTTTGCGATAGCATGTCGACCTCGATCAACTTGCGCTCGAGCGGCGCGAAAGTCAGCGTCTCGAAGCCGAGCATGGTCTGCTCGCCGCCTTCGATCTCCCGCTCCTCGACGAGGAACAGATTCTCGATCCGGATGCCGAATTCACCGGCCTTGTAATAGCCAGGCTCGTTGGACAGGATCATGCCCGGCTGCAGCGGCTCGTTCAGGCCGCCGGAGCTGGAGATCCGCTGTGGTCCTTCGTGCACCGAAAGATAGCTGCCGACGCCGTGGCCGGTGCCGTGGCCATAGTCCACGCCATCGGCCCAGAGATATTGACGGGCCAATATGTCGAGCTGCCCGCCGGTCGTGCCTTTGGTAAATACCGCCTGATCGAGGGCAATATGGCCTTGTAGGACCTGCGTATAGCGCTTGCGCATTTCTGCGGTCGGTTCACCAACCGCAACCACGCGCGTCACATCCGTGGTGCCGTCGAGATATTGCCCGCCGCTGTCGACCAGATAGAGAGAATTCATCGCGACCGGCTGGTTGGTTTCTTCGTTCACGCTGTAATGCGGCAGTGCGCCATGATCGCCCGCGGCAGAAATCGTGTTGAAGGACAAATCCTTCAGTTCCGGACTTTCATCGCGAAACTTGCGCAGCCGGGCAGCAGCCAACAGTTCATCCAAGGCGCCCTTTGGCGCTTCCTGTGCCATCCAGTGCAGGAATTTGGTCAACGCCGCTCCGTCACGCTTCTGCGCGGCCTTATGGCCGTTGATTTCGGCTTCATTCTTGATCGCCTTGGCGAGAATGGTCGGATCGCGATCTTTGACGATTGTGGCTCCAGCGTTATCGAGCGCTTCGAAAATGGCGGCAACCGAACGTTCGGGATCAACCGCAACGGTTTTGCCAGCCAGATCAGACAAGGCGTCGGCCAGTTCGTCATAATCGCGAATCTCGACATGATTGCCGAGATGCTCGCGCACGGCATCAGTCAACTTTTCCTGCGCGACAAACAGGGTCGCAGTTTCGTCTGCACGAACAATTGCATAAGCCAAAGCTACCGGCGTATTCGTGATATCCTTGCCGCGGACGTTGAAGAACCAAGCAACCGAATCCAGCGCGGCGATGACCGTGGCATCATAGCCCTTGTCGTTGAGCCATGTCGCGACATCCGCTCTTTTGTCCCGCGCCGATTTTCCGGCATATTGATCGCTATGGACCGCCAGCTTCTCCAGCGAGCGTTGCGGCTGGTCTTCCCAGACCGCATCGACCGGATTATTTTGCACGGCAACCAGTTCCGCGCCGGTCTTGGTCAGCGCCTTGCCGGCCGTATCCGCCCATTCGCGGGTGTGTAGCCAGCCGTCATAACCGATTTTCGAGCCTTTTGGGGCATTGGCGGCGAGCCATTCATGCGGCTTCTGATCCGCTACATTGACATATTCATAGAGATTTCCGTCGACCTGGTCACGGACCTGGACGACATAGCGGCCGTCGATAAACATCGCTGCCTTGTCCTTCAGCACGATGGCTGAACCCGCTGAACCACCAAAGCCGGTGAGCCATGCCAGACGTTGCGCATATTCGCCGACATATTCGCTCATATGCTCGTCACAGATCGGCACGACAAAGCCGTCGAGGCCGTCTTTTTGCATTTGTTCCCGCAACGCTTTGAGACGGGCTTCATAGGTAGACATCAACATCGCCGAGCAAACTCCTTGAATAAGCTTATAGTGCAACACATAGGGGTTCCGGGCCCCATTCGCCACCTAAATCCGGCCGGAGATATAGAGAGAATATGACCAAAAACCTGACTCGTCCGCCATTTGCAGAACAGCGTCCTCACAGTTACGAGCGGCACGGATATGTCGTCAACGATCCGTGGCACTGGCTGAAAGATGCGCGATATCCGGTTGTCGAGGACGAGGATGTGCTCGCCTATCTCAAGGCCGAGAATCAGTGGTTCGAACAGAATATGGCGGATCGCAAGCCGCTGACCCAGTCGCTGTTTCAGGAGATGAAGGCGCGGATCAAGGAAGACGACAGCTCGGTGCCGCAAAAGGACGGCGACTGGCTCTACTGGAGCAAGTTCGAGGAAGGCATGCAATATCGCCAGCATTGGCGCAAAGCGGTATCGGGCGGCGAAGACCAGCTGATGCTGGACGAGAATGTGTTGGCGGAAGGAAAGGAATATTTCCGGCTCGGCGCAGCATCTGTGTCGCCAGATGGCCGCTTGCTGGCTTATGCCTATGATGACAACGGGTCGGAACGGTTCGAAGCGCGGGTCAAGGATCTGTCCAGCGGAGAACTGCTGCCCGACATCATCCCCGGCACCCTCTCGAGCCTGGTCTGGTCCGCCGACTCAACAATGCTGCTCTACGGTCTCGCCAATGAACAATGGCGGACCGATAATGCCCGGCTGCATGTTCTGGGGACCGACATTGCCGCTGATGTCGAGCTGTATCACGAAGATGATGAAGGATTTCGCGTCGGCATTGGCCTGACCCATTCGGAAAAATACATCGCCATCTCGACCGGCGATCACGAGACCAGCGAAATACGGCTGGTGCCGACCGACAATCCGCTCGCCGAACCGATACTGGTCTCTGCACGCAAGACCGGCCGCGAATATGATGTCGAGGAACATGACGGCACGCTATATATCCTGACCAACGATGATCATGTGAATTTCCGGCTTGCCACCGCGCCTGTTGCCGACCCGGACAACTGGACAACATTGATCGCCGGATCGGACGAATTTTATCTGACGGATATCTGCACCTTCAAGAATTTCTATGTAACGGAAGGTCGCGAAAACGGCCTCGATCAGATTGAAATCCGTTCCTATGGCGATCCCGCCAAGGTCGAGCGTATCGCGTTTCCCGAGGCCAGTTATAGCGGCGGACTGGACGACAATCCCGAATATGATGTCGACAAGCTGCGGCTCGGCTATGATTCGATGGTCACACCGGGCACGGTCTTTGACTATCATCTGTCCGACAAATCGCTCGAAACGCTGAAGGTTCAGGAAATCCCGTCCGGCTATGACGCCAGCCAATATGTCACCGAACGGTTGATGATCGAGGTCCGCGACGGGACGATGGTCCCGGTGTCGCTGGTCTATCGCAAGGATACCAAGATCGACGGTAGCGCGCCGCTGCACCTCTATTCTTATGGTGCCTATGGCTATGCCGTACCGCCCAGCTTCTCGACGACGCGGCTCAGTCTGGTCGATCGGGGCTTCGTCTATGCCATTGCCCATATCCGCGGTGGCGACGATCTGGGCCGCAACTGGTATCTGGACGGCAAGCTGACCAAGCGGACCAACACGTTCAACGATTTTGTCGATGTCGCAAAGGACCTGATTGCCAAGGACTATACGAGCACGGGCCGGATCACCGCTTCGGGCGGTTCCGCTGGTGGCGAGTTGATGGGCGCGATCGTCAACAGTGACCCCGAACTATGGGGCGCCGTCGTGGCCCATGTGCCCTTTGTCGATGTGCTCAACACGATGCAGGACGAAAGCCTCCCGCTGACCCCCGGGGAATGGCCGGAATGGGGCAATCCGGTCACAGACAAGGCGGCCTTTGAATATATCCGCAGCTATTCGCCTTATGACAATGTGACCGCGCAGGCATATCCGCCGATGTTGATCACCGGCGGCCTCAATGACCCCCGCGTCACCTATTGGGAGCCGGCCAAATGGACCGCCAAATTGCGTGCGACGAAGACCGATGACAATATCCTGCTGCTCAAGACCAATATGGGCGCCGGCCATGGCGGTAAGTCGGGCCGCTGGAATGCTCTGGAAGAGACGGCAGAAGAATTCGCTTTCATATTGTGGCAGATGGGGATGGCTGAGTGAGTAGCGGAAGCCCTCCTTCTCCTCCGATCGAAACAGAACAAGGCTTCAGACTGACGTTCACCGCACAGCCAGATGACATTGACGAACTCGGCCATGTCAATAACGCAGTCTGGGTGCGCTGGATTCAGGATCTTGCGACGGCGCACTGGCAAGCGGTCGCGCCGCAAGACGCCATTGACCGCTATATCTGGGTCGTGAGCCGGCACGAGATCGATTATCGCGGCAATGTCGGGGTCGGCGAGACGGTGACCGGACGGACGTGGATTTCAGAACCGCCCAAGGGCGCGCGGTTCTGGCGTAATGTCAGCTTCACCGGACCCGATGACAAGATCAAGGTCGCCGCGAAAACCAACTGGGCAATTATCGAGCGGGCAAGCGGACGCCCCGTTCGTGTGCCCGTTGATCTCGCAGAGCTGTTCTTGAGGGGTTAAGGGGCCGGTATCGCGGTAGAAGGCGCCAACGGTGAAGGCTGGTCCACTTTTTCCCCTTCGGCCGTACGCAATTGTTGCGGTTCGAGTATCGCTGCGGTTTCAATGACATCCAGCGCCCGCCGTGCTTCATTATAGCGACGTGCCTTTTCCATCCACTGCAAGACATCGCCATCCTCGTCAATCCCGGGCAGCTTCTCGACTTCGGCGATCGCGGCATCGACATTGCCGGTTTCGACATAGCGTTTCGCCCGGATTAACCGCTGTTGCGGTGCCGGGGACGGCGTGCCTTGACGACGAATGACGAAGAGTTCGGAAAGTTCCCGCTGAAAGTCGGCCCAGAAGCCCGCGCCACTAGATCCGGTCGTAAGCGCCGGACCCAGTTCGTCCAGTCCTGCGGACAATTCTTCCAGGGTGACCGGTTCACGGGAAGCGTTGACAATAGTCGTCACCGCCTTGGGCTGCGCATCGCCGAAACGCAGTCGCAATTGGGGATCGATATAGCCAAGCGGTGATCCACGATCCAGCGCCCGACGAGCGGCAAAGGCGATCAACAACCCCTCTGCCCGGGCAGCATTGCCCGACGCAGCCTGCGCCTGCACATTGATTCGCGACAAACGGTCTTCCAGATCGGCAACGCGCACGGCAAGCGCACGCTCCAGTTCCGGCGTCAGTGCCGGCGGCGCCGGCTCGCTTGATTGCGTTGACGCTGGCAAGACGGTGCCATCCGCATCAATGCGGTTGGCAAGCGCGGTCACCGGGTCAGCAGCTTTGCCGGCAGCGCCATTGGCAACCGTCGCTATTTCCGCGTCAGGCTCGCTGTCAAAGGGGTTGTAGCGCGACAATATCCATCCGGTCAGAATCGCCCCTCCGATGAAGGCCACGACCATCAAAATCAGCACGTTGCGCGTCAAATTGCTCTTGCCAGTTGATGGCGAAAGCCTTTCATAATCCCGGCTCATTACGGCTCCTTTTCTTCAGTCAGGCCGCAGGACGGACCAAATCGTCTCAACATGACCGGCATAGTGCGCCCGCCAAGGACAGTAAAGCGTCGTCATCCGGATGGCTTGCTGTTTGCACATTTTTCCATCCCTGTCCGGCCGCTCCCGCCACTTTTTCAGAGAAAGCCAGCACGTGATGCCTGCTCTTGGGCAAACCCAACCGGTCCAGTTCCGACACAAAATGTTTCGCAGTCCGGGCCGAATGCAACAGGATGACGGCCTCTCCGGCGAGACAGGCTTTTGCCTGTTCTCCCAGTGCAATCGCGTTTGAACGATACACCGGTACGATTTCCAGCCGCTGATCTAATGCAGAAAGATCGGTATGATTTTCGCCCGCCAGCCATAATATGTTGCGGTACCGGTCATTGTCCAAGCTGCCCAGAAGGTCTTGCGCGTTGGTCGCTCCCATTTCCGCGACATGGAAACCGGCTGCTGATGCTGCAGCTGCCGTTTTCTCGCCCACCGCCAATACAGGTAATGACCGATAGGCGTTCAATTGTGGTCCGCCGAATCTAAGCGCGTTGGCACTAGTCAGGAGCAATGCGTCAAAATCCTGTGTTTCCGGACCGGACCAGGCAATCGGCTCGACGACGAACAGCGGATCGACCACCACATGCAAACCCCATTCCTTCGCCCGCCGCCCGGTCTGCAGCGCCCCGTCAAGTGGTCGAAGGATCAGCAGCGGCAGATTCATCGGCCAAATACGGCTTTCAACTTGGCACTGGCCTGCCCCAATAGCGTGTTGGCCAATATGCCGGGCGCGGAAACATCGCCGGTATCAAAGCTGGAGTGACCGCTGATGCACTCGGATCCGTCGGGCAGCAATATTTCGGCTCGCAGAAAAACGGTTGCGCTGTCAATCGTCGCCAGAGCGGCGACCGGGCTGTGACAATCGGCGGTCAATTGTTCCAGAAACAGGCGTTCGGCGATGACGGCGCGAAATGTGTTCGTCGAAGATATCGCATGCATTAGCCGGCGAACATGGGAGTCGTCTGACCGCGCTTCGATCCCGATCGCGCCTTGCGCGGGCGCGGGAAGCATGACCTCAACGGAAATATCAGCACCGACATCGTTCATATCCAGCCGGTTCAGGCCGGCAGCGGCGAGCAGGGTCGCGTCATAGTCCCCGTCTTCAATCTTCTGCAGCCGGCGTTGCACATTGCCGCGAATCAGTCTGATATCGAGATCGTTTCTCAGCCGCAAAAGCTGGGCCTTGCGGCGCGGTGATGCCGTGCCGACGATCGCGCGCTCGGCCAGGGATTCGATCGAATCCGCTCCGATCAGCCGGTCATGGATATCTGCCCTTTCGAGCATGGCTGCCAGAATGAACTCGCCCGGCCGGATGGTTTCCACATCCTTCATACTGTGCACCGCGCAGTCGATTTCGCCATTGCCAAGCGCGCGATCCAGTTCCTTGGTCCACAGCGCCTTGCCGCCGATTTCTGCTAGCGAACGATCAATTATCTTGTCGCCGCTGGCGATCATCGGCACCAGTTCGACCTGATCGGGCCGCCAGCCATGTACCGATTGCAGCGCGTTGGCCGCCATCGTGGCTTGCGCCAGTGCAAGCGGTGACTGGCGCGTACCTATACGCAAAGGCCGATCCAGCCCGGCGAGAATCTCTTTTTTGCTATCTTCGCTCATGATAGCGCTTGTCCTAATGGCTTGAGCGCCTAAGTAAAAGCGTCATGAGCCTGATCCTGGGAATTGAATCCAGCTGCGACGAAACAGCAGCCTCGCTAGTTACGTCTGAGCGCGAAATTCTGGCGCACAAATTGGCCGGACAAGAGGCGGAACATGCCCCCTATGGCGGCGTGGTTCCGGAAATCGCCGCGCGCGCGCATGCCGAGATCCTGACACCACTGATCGCAGCCGCGCTTGAAGAGGCCGGAAAATCACTCGATGATGTCGATGCGATCGCTGCCACTGCTGGTCCCGGCCTGATCGGCGGGGTGATGGTCGGCCTGGTTACCGGCAAGGCACTGGCGATGGCCGCCGGCAAGCCATTGATCGCGGTCAATCATCTCGAAGGCCACGCGCTTTCTCCGCGACTGGTCAATCCGGATCTGGCCTTTCCCTATTTGCTGATGCTGGTGTCCGGCGGCCATTGCCAGATTTTGCGCGTCGAAGGCGTTGGCCAATATCGGCGACTGGCAACCACGATTGACGATGCGGCCGGTGAAGCATTCGACAAGACCGCAAAAATATTGGGTCTCGGCTATCCCGGCGGTCCGAAGGTCGAAGCTTTTGCCAAGCAGGGCAATCCGAAGGCCGTCCCCCTGCCCCGACCCCTGATCAGATCTGCCGAACCGCATTTTTCTTTTGCCGGACTGAAAAGCGCCGTTGTGCGCGCCCATCAAAGCGGCGCGCACAGACCTGAAGATATCGCGGCTTCCTTTCAGCAGGCAGTGGTCGATTGCCTGCGCGACCGGCTGGAAAAAGCTGTCCGCGATCATGGCAGTTGCGCACATCTCGTGGTCGCAGGCGGTGTCGCGGCCAATACTCCGATCCGCGCCATGCTCCAGCAGGTCGCGGAGGAGAATGACATGACCTTTACCGCCCCTCCGCAATGGCTGTGCACCGACAATGCAGCGATGATTGCCTGGGCCGGCGCAGAGCGTTTTGCCGCGGGCCTGACCGATCCACTGGATTTCGTGGCCCGGCCGCGCTGGCCACTGGACCCGACAGCTGAAAAAGCGCGCGGCGCGGGGGTAAAAGCATGACTCTTACGACAGCAAAAATTGGCGTCATCGGCGCCGGCGCATGGGGCACCGCTCTGGCGCAGGTCTTGTCCGAGGGCCAGGACGAATTGCTACTGTGGGCCCGCGAACCGGAGGTTGTCGACCAGATCAACCGGACCCACGAGAATATATCCTTTCTCCCCGGCCACCGTCTTCGTGACAATATCAGCGCGACGATGGATTTGGAGGCAATGGCAGCCTGTGATGTGCTGTTGCTGGTAACGCCGGCACAGCATCTGCGTGCCACCCTTCAGGCCCTGCCCGATTCCAGCGCGGCGCTAATCCTGTGCTGCAAGGGGATCGAGGCGCGAAGCCGGTTGCTGTTAAGCGAGGTTGCCAAGATCGTACGACCGGATAATGACCTCGCAGTCCTGTCCGGCCCGACCTTTGCCCATGAAGTGGCGCAAGGCCTGCCAACCGCGCTGACGCTGGCGTGCGAAAGCCAAGCCCTGTGGGAGCGGCTCAACCCGCTGATCGCAAAAGCAAGCTTCCGGCCTTATTATTCCGATGATGTCGTCGGAGCGGAAATTGGCGGTGCAGTCAAGAATGTGCTGGCGATCGGCTGTGGCGTGGTCGACGGAGCCGGCCTGGGTCAGAATGCCCGAGCCTCCCTGATCAGTCGCGGTTTTGCCGAAATGCTCCGTTACGGCGCGGCCCGGGGAGCCCGGGCAGACACGCTCGCAGGCCTGTGCGGGCTTGGCGATCTCGTACTCACCTGCTCGTCGACCAGCTCGCGCAATTTTTCGCTCGGCCGGGGATTGGGCGAAGGCCAGTCGGCCGAAGTGCTTTTGTCAGACCGGACAACGGTTGCCGAAGGCGCATCGACTGCACCTGTACTCCAACAGGATGCCCGAGCGCGCGAGATCGACATGCCGATCGTCGACGCAGTCTGCGCGTTGCTGGACGGCACAGCCGATGTTCAGTCTGTGGTCACACAACTCATGAAAAGGCCGCTCGTTTCTGAACGCAGATAGACCGGCAAGCCATTATGATGACAAATTCCCGAAACTGCTATAGACAGCGTTCCCTTAAGCGGGCCAGCCGGAGAGCGATTTGAACAGTCCTGAATCATCAGGCACGGCTGGTGCAGCGCCAATCGATGGCGAAGCGCCCGCTGACAAGAGCAAGGACGATATTGCTGCGCTGGCGAAAGGCGGACGGACCAATATATTCGGTTTTCTGCTGCGCCTCGCCGCGCGTCTGCCGTTTCTGTTCATCGCCGGTCGTATCTATGGCGCCGATGCGCTCGGGCGCTTTGCCTATGCGATATTGGTGGTCGAATTTGCGGCACAGCTCGCCACCCTTGGCCTCAAACGCGGGCTGGCAGCCCAATTGAGCAAGACCAAGAGACCCCATGTCCATGTGGTCTGGGACGGCCTGCTGGTTAGTTTTCTGGCATCTGCGGTCGCGGCGGCGATCCTCATCGCCTTTCCCTTCATCATGTTCCCGAACAGCGATATTAACGGGCTCGACCGGTTCTTGCCGCTGGTGATATTCACCGTCGTCGGAGCCGATATTGCGCTGGCCGCCCTCGCCTATCGTTATGATATTGCCTCGACAGTGCGCGCCCGGTCGATTGTCGAACCGTGGACGATCAGCATCGCCGCTTTTCTCTTCTCATATTATTCGCTGCGCGATGGCCTGATCCTTTCCTATGTCGTATCGATGGTCGCAGCGTTGCTGGCATCACTCTGGCCCCTGTTTAAAAGCTATGGCCTGCCGCACGGCTGGCGACCGGAACCAATGAAAATTGCAAAAATCGCCCGGCGCAACATGCCTCTCGCTGCAGCCGATGCTGCCGAATGGGGCTCGCGCCGACTGGACCTGGCCATTCTGGGTTTGTTTGCTTCGCCGGCGATCGTCGGAATCTATTATATCGCTCAACAGGTAGCGAGCCTGCCGCAAAAGCTCAAAACCAGTTTCGACCCCATTCTCGGCCCTGTTATCACCCGTAATCTCGAGGCAGGGAACTTGAAAGCCATTGCCAGCCAGGTGAGCCAGGTCGGTTTCTGGATCATTGCAGCACAAATCGGCATTGCCTTGGCGCTGGCGATTCCCGGAGAAGCGGTGATGGGTCTGGTCGGGCCAGGTTTCGTTGGCGGAACCGGGGCCCTTGCCTTCCTGCTGGCCGCCGAAGCCGTGGCGGCAACCGCCGTGGTCAGCGAATCCGCTCTGGTCTATATCGCCCGCCATCGCAATTTGCTGATCTCGCTGTCGATGCTGCTGCTCCAAGCGGCGCTAAGCGTCGCCTTCATTCAGGTCTGCGTGCTTCTGGGCTGGGGTCCGTTGTTTCAGGCTGCTGCCGTCGCGGCAGCGCTGATGGTTGCTCTCGCTTATGCTTCGGTGGTCAAAGCGATCTTCCTGTCCAAACTGCTCGATGCGCCGGTCAATGGCTGGCGCTGGACCTTGTTGCTTGCGGTCGGCGTGGCAAGCGCAGTCGGCTATCTCGCCACCTATCTGCCCGAGTGGATGGAATTGATCGTCGGCATCCCGATGATCCTCGGCAGCTATGCCTGGATCATCTGGAAATGGGGCTTTGGACCGGAAGACCGGAAATTGTTCAAAATGAAAGGCTGATCAGCCAAGCCGGCTTTTGACCAGCTCAGCCAGATCGGCTTCCGGACGCGCGCCGAAATGCGAAATCACTTCCGCTGCGGCAATCGCGCCAATGGTCAGGCATTCTTCCATCGGACGTAGTTCGATATAACCGCTGAGGAAGCCGGCAGCAAAAAGATCACCGGCGCCGGTTGTGTCGACAATATGATCAACGGGTTCCGCAGCAACGGCAGTTGTCTTGCCGTCGCGAACAGCGATCGCCCCTTTTTCGCTTCGCGTGACCACTAGCGTTTCCACCTTGGCAGCCGTCTGCGCAACCGCCGCGTCGAAATCCTCGGTCTCGGCCAGCATCATGATTTCCGCTTCGTTGGCGAACAGGATATCGATCTTGCCACCATCGACCAGACCGACGAATTCTTCCCGATGCCGGTCGACACAGAATGTGTCGGACAGAGTGAAGGCAACCTTGCGGCCATGTTCCCGGGCGATATCAATGCCCAGCGCCATCGCGGCCTTTGGTTCGTCGGCGTCCCACAAATAGCCTTCGAGATAGAGAATCGCACCGCTTGCGATAAGATCGGCATCGACCGCAGCCGGGGGCAGGAATTGCGATGCACCCAGAAAGGTGTTCATCGTCCGCTGTGCATCCGGCGTAACAAAAATCAGGCAGCGCGCCGTTGGCGGCTCTTTGCCCAGCGGCGGCACATCAAAATCGATGCCGGTCGCACGGATATCATGAGCGAAAACTTCACCCAGCTGATCGTCGGCCACTTGCGCGATCAAGGCGCATTGGCGCCCCAATATGGATGCGCCGGCAAGCGTGTTGGAACCAGAACCGCCACTAATTTCCCGCGCCGGCCCCATGTCGCGATATAATTCCTGCGCCCGCGCGGCATCGATCAGCGCCATGCTGCCCTTGACCAACTGCTCCTCGTCAAGAAATTCCTCGCTGGCTTGCGAGATGACATCGACAATTGCATTGCCGATGGCGACAATATCATAACGGGCTTCAGTGGTCATAAAGATCCTCTTGGGGTGGTTTGCATAGTTCGGGACGGGTTAGGGGCTTGGCCCAATGCCATCAAGCAGAATTGACGCTGGCCGGAAAATCATGACATGAAGCGCAAATGATTCAAGCCTTCACACGTTCCCTCGCCCAGCTTAGCGACCGTGCCATATTGGTGATCCTGCTGAAGGTCATATTGCTCACGCTTCTGTTGTTCGCCATTTTTGGTGTGGCGGCTTATTTTGGACTGGTCTGGCTATTTGCCCGGGTCGGCTGGATAGACGGCGGCTTTGCGGCAGCTGCGGCGGCGGCCATCATCGCGATATTGACCGGACTGTTATTGTTCCGGATTGTCGCCATTTTTGTACTCAACATCTTTTCGGACGATATTGTCGATGCGGTAGAGCGCCGATATTATCCTGATCGTGCGGAAACGGCCAAGCCGCCGGGCTATGTGATCGGCATCAAAATGGGGCTCGCGTCCGCCGCCCGGGCGCTTGGCTATAATATTCTCGCGGCACCGGTCTATATTCTGCTGCTGGTGACCGGGATCGGCGTTCCGATCGCCTTTTTCGCGGTCAATGCCATTTTGCTGGGACGTGACCTGCAGGACATGGTTGCCGCCCGCCATGCGGCCGACTATCGCAATCTCACCGCCGGATCGAGCCTGCCGAAGCTGGAGCGTTTCGTCCTCGGATTGGTCACTGCGCTGATGCTGGCTATCCCGTTTGTCAATTTCCTTGCGCCGCTATTGGGAGCCGCTATGGCTACCCATCTGGTGCATGGGAAAAAGGAAATATGATCCGCATGAAAGCCAAATTTCTGATATTGTTCAGCCTGCCCGCTCTAGCGGCCTGTGCGTCGACAACGGCAACAAGAAGCCCTAGCCTGCCAGCCGCTCCGGCATCCCCCCTCCAATCGATAGCAGGCCTGGATATCGTCATGGGCAAGACCGCTGGCCAGCTTGTCCGTCTGTTCGGAAAACCGCAGCTGGATATATCCGAACCGCCAGCCCAGAAACTACAGTTTGCAAGCGGCGCGTGCATTTTGGATGCCTATCTTTATCCACCCGAAGATGGCGGTGCCGGCCGGGTTACCCATATCGACGCACGCCGCAGCGATGGCGCAGCGGTTGACCGGGTGAGTTGCGTAAATGCTCTAAGGCAACGCTGACGCCAGCTGTTCAAGCGCCCAACCGGCCGCGTCCCTGACCGCATCATCGTCATCATCCAGAAGCGCCTGAGCCGGCGCGATCAATGCTGCATCGCCGCTATTGCCCGCCGCGATAAGGGCATTGCGTACCATCCTGTCGCGACCGCTGCGCTTGATAGGCGATCCAGAGAATACCTGCCGGAAACTGGCATCATCAAGCGCCAGCAGATCGGCCAGCGCCGGCGCAGTCAATTCCGCGCGGGGCAGAAACGCCTTGTTTGCTGCACCCGCCTGGGCAAATTTGTTCCACGGACAGACTGCCAGACAATCGTCACAGCCGTAGATATGGTTGCCCATGGCCTTGCGATATTGGTGCGGGATCGGCCCCTTGTGCTCGATCGTGAGATAGGAAATACAAGCCCTTGCGTCCAGCTGATAGGGTGCCGGAAAGGCACCGGTCGGGCAGATATCCTGACAGGCCGAGCAGCTGCCACAGCTGTCTTTTCCCGGTTTTGACGGTTCCAGTTCGAGAGTCGTGTATATTGCGCCCAGAAACAGCCAGCTGCCGTGATCCCGGCTGACGATATTGGTGTGTTTGCCCTGCCAGCCCAGGCCCGCCGCTTCCGCGAGCGGTTTTTCCATGACCGGCGCGGTATCGACAAATACCTTCACCTCGCACTCCGCCTGCTCGATCAGCCAGCGCGCGGTCCGCTTGAGCGCACCTTTTACAACATCGTGATAATCCTTGCCCTGCGCATAGACCGAAATGCGGCCGTGATCGGAGACACTCTCCAGCGCGAACGGATCGGTGCCCGGCGCATAGCTCATTCCGAGCATGATGACCGAACGGACCTCAGGCCATAGATGGGTCGGGTCGGACCGTTCGTCGGCCCGGCTCTCCATCCAGATCATGTCGCCGTGGCTGCCGTCCGCAAGCCACTGCTTCAAGCGCTGGCCGGTTTTTGGTGCCAACCGTCCCGGAGCGATGCCGACCGCAGCAAAGCCCTCTTCCTTCGCCTTTTTTTCGAGCGCTTTGTCCAATCTTAACTTGTCATCCGGCATAGGCTTTCCCTATCAAACACTACTGCCAGATATGAAAGCCGTAAATGCACGCGCCCCATTCCGAATTTGCCATCGAAGCCCGCAATATCGTCAAGAGATTTGATGGCGAAGCCGCCGTCGACGGGATTGATCTGACGATTGAGAAGGGTAGTATATTCGGGATATTGGGACCGAATGGAGCGGGCAAGACCACGACCTTGCGGATGCTGCTCGGGATCATTGACCCCGACGAAGGCGAACGGTTTCTGCTCGGATCACCGGAACCGATTTCCATGGCCCATCAGGTCGGCTATCTCCCCGAAGAGCGCGGTCTTTATCCATCGATGAAGGCATTTGATGCCATCGCGTTCATGGGCGCATTGCGCGGATTGCCGCTGGCCGAGGGCCGCAAGCGGGGCCGGGCGATGATGGAAGATCATGGGCTGGGTGACGCAGCCGACAAACAGATACGCCAGCTCTCCAAAGGCATGGCACAGACGGTACAATTGCTCGGCACGCTCGTGCACGACCCTGATCTGATCATTCTCGACGAGCCGTTTTCCGGCCTTGATGCACTGAACCAGGGCAAGCTGGAACGATTGATCCGGGCGCAGGCCGACAGAGGCGTGACAGTGATTTTCTCGACCCATGTCATCGCCCATGCCGAACGGCTGTGCGAGGAGATTGCCATTATCGCCGATGGGAAAATCCCTTTCAAAGGCAAGGTTTCCGCGGCCCGGGACCGGCTGCGTCCGCAGGTCCATCTCGAAACACGCAATCTTGACGGTCCCTGGCGCGCAGCGATACCTGCAGATTGCAAACCGCTCGGACACAACTGGCATTTCACTTTGCCCGCAAGCGGAGTCGAACCCTTGCTAAATGCTCTGGTGGAAGGCGATGCCGGCATTGAATCCCTGTCTATAGAGCGCCCGGGCCTTCACGACGCCTTTGTCCAGATTGCTGGCGAAGCGGCGGCCCGGAAAATGGATGCCGATGCCGCAGATAACAACGGGGAGGAAAGAGCATGATCGAAACCATCCGCGCCGCGTTTGTCATTGCCCGTCGTGATTTCACTGCGATCATATTTTCCAAATCCTTCTTTTTCTTTTTATTGGGACCGCTATTTCCACTCGGGATAGGGGTTGCCGCTGGCGGGCTGGGATCGCAGGTATCGCGCGATATTGACAATTCTGTCATCGGCGTCGCCCTGAATCAGGAAGAAGCGGAAACGCTGCTTGCAACACGCGCACGGCTGATCGGGAGCCTTGGTTCAAAAGCCTTGCCGGAGCTGATCATATTACCGGACTTTTCCGCACAAGAACCGGACATTATTGCAAAGCTGGACAGCGAGAAATCTCTGACCGCAATTCTCTCCGGGACACTGGCAGCCCCCGTGCTGACGGGTTCGGCAGGAGACGTCAAACGATGGCAGGGCAAAATTACCCTGCTGGCGGAGACCGCCCTGTCCCGCCCCGCTACGGTTGACATTGAAACGAGATTTATCGGTCAGACCGGCAGCTCCAGCGAACGCGGTCAGTTGCTGACGGCCCAGGCCGGCCAGGCAATCCTGATCCTGCTGACCATGATCCTCGCGGGCATGGTTCTTTCCAATCTGGTCGAGGAGAAAACCAACAAGATCATCGAAATCCTGGCCGCCGCCATCCCGATGGATTCGATATTTCTCGGCAAGCTTTTCGCTATGCTGGGCATGGCGCTCGTCGGTATCACTGTGTGGAGCACGATGGGAGTATCCGTAGCCCTTCTGGTCGGCGGAAACTGGAATGCATTGCCTTCACCCGCCGTCGGCTGGCCGTTATTCTGCCTGCTACTGGTGCTCTATTTTTCGATGGCCTATCTGCTTCTCGGCTCTCTGTTTCTCGGCATCGGGGCGATGGCGACAACGGTGCGCGAAGTGCAGACCCTGTCGATGCCGGTCACCATGGGGCAATTGCTGGTTTTCTTTCTCGCCTATTCAGCGATTACCAAATTGGGCGAACCGATCGAATGGTTTGCGGTGCTCTTCCCGTTCAGCTCCCCTTTTGCGATGATCGCGCGAGCGGCGCAGATGGACAATCTGTGGCAGCATGGCCTCGCGCTGGCTTGGCAAGGACTGTTCACAATGATCATCATCCGCTTTTCGGTCATGCTATTCCGCCGCAATGTGATGAAATCCGGTCAGGCCGCTCGCAAAAAGAGTCTGTTTGCCAGAGTGACCGGGAAATAGTCCCGAGATTCAGGACATTTGCCGAAAAGACATTGACATTACTGTCAATAGAGGCAGATTGAACGGGTTTTGAAACGCAACCGATTGCTAAAACCAGCAACGGCAGGAGAGACTAATGGCATCCGTTCCCCAAATCGACCTCGATAATCTGACGACTTCCCCCACCGCCGATGAGGCGCTGGAACAATGGTATAAGCGCAACCCTCCGGTCGCAGATAGCGAGGCCAATCCCTGGGATGTCAGCCGGGCCGATCTGTACAGCAAGGATTTATGGCGCAAACCGTTTGCGGAAATGCGGGCGACGGCACCGATCAACAAGGTCGAGGGTGGCGTTCACGGTGACTTCTGGAACATCACCACCTACAAACCGATACAACATGTCGAAGCGCTGCCCGATATTTATTCTTCCGATGTTTCCCACGGCGGTATCACCATTGCCGATCCTGAATTTGATCAGGATTTCCAGCTTCCGATGTTCATCGCAATGGACCGTCCCAAACATACCGGTCAGCGCCGGACGGTAGCACCGGCCTTCACGCCGACCGAAATGAAGCGGATGGAAACCGAAATCCGCAAGCGCACCGAGGAAGTGCTCGATGGCCTGCCATGGGGCGAAAAATTTGACTGGGTCGACAAGGTTTCGATCGAATTGACTACCGGCATGCTTGCCATTCTGTTCGGCTTTCCCTGGGAAGACCGCAGGTTGCTGACCTATTGGTCTGACTGGGCTGGTGATGTGGAATTGTCCTGCGCGGAAGATCTCACCGAGCAACGGCGGCATATTCTCTTTGAAATGGGTGCCTATTTCACCAAATTATGGAACGAGCGCGTAGATGCGGAGCCGACGCCCGACCTGATCTCGATGATGATCCATTCCGAACATATGCGCGACATGGACCCGATGGAATTCATGGGCAATCTGGTGCTGCTGATCGTTGGCGGCAATGACACCACCCGCAACACCATGTCTGGCGTGGCTTATGGTCTCGGCCAGTTCCCTGAAGAACGGGAAAAGCTGCAGAAAAACCCCGATCTGATTCCCAATGCGGTTCAGGAAATCATCCGCTGGCAGACCCCGCTCGCCCATATGCGTCGCACCGCGCTGGAAGATCACGACCTGTTCGGTCATCAGATCAAGAAGGGCGACAAGGTCATCATGTGGTATATTTCCGCCAATCGCGATGAAGAGGTCTTCCCGGAAGCCGACAAGATCATTGTCGACCGCGAAAACGCCCGGCGGCATCTGGCTTTCGGCTACGGCATCCACCGCTGCGTCGGAGCACGTCTCGCCGAACTGCAAATCCGTATCTTGCTGGAAGAAATGCACAAGCGGCGTATGCAGGTCAATCCGACCGGCAAAAACCGCCGCGTTCACGCCTGTTTCGTCCACGGGTTCCGCGAGTTGGAAGTCGAGCTCTCGAAATATTGATCAGTTCCCGTTCAGGCGCAAATCTGTAACCCATCGGTCTCGCGGTTCGAATGAATCAGGATATTGAAAAGGATTGCAGATGAAACCGCTTGACCGGCGCACAGTTATATCCGGCACTCTGGCAGTCGCCGGAGCCTATGGAGTGATCAGTCTTTCCGGTTTTTTCAATGATGCAGAAGCCCGGCCCGGCGGACCGTTCAAGATCAATCGGACGGCCGAAGAATGGAAGCAGCGGCTGGGCACCGCGCGCTATCGGATATTGCGTCTGGAAGGTACCGAACGGGCCTATTCCAGTCCGTTGAATAATGAGAAACGCAAAGGCGTTTACGCCTGTGCGGGCTGTAATCTCGGGGTCTATAAATCGGACACAAAATTTGACAGCGGCACCGGCTGGCCGAGCTTTTGGGCACCGCTTGCCAAGGACCGGATTGGCACTACGAGAGACTATAAGATCGGCTATGCGCGCACCGAAGTCCATTGCGCGCGCTGCGGCGGGCATCTCGGACATATTTTCAATGATGGTCCAAAACCGACCGGCAAGCGACATTGCCTCAACGGGCTGGCGTTGAAATTCATTCCAAGCTGAACCGGAGGATCAGATGTCTGGTTCTACCTGCTGCCAGAATTCCAGTTTGATCCCGTCGCAATCGAGGATCCAGGCAAATTTGCCATATCCTTCGTCAACCTGGCCCAGAATCTCCAGACCCTTGTCCTTGAGTTGCTCGACATAGGCATCCAGATCATCGACCCGCAGGTTGATCATGAATTTTGCCTCGCTCGGCTTGAGATATTCACTGTCTTCGGGAAAATGGCTGATCAGACTGTAAGGTTTATCACCTTTTTCGTCCGACCAATTGAACATTGGACCATATTCCCCGTCCATATCCAGATAATCTTTATACCATTGGCGTGTTACTGCCGGATCCTTCACCATATGAAAAACCCCGCCTAGTCCAGTTACCCCTGCCATATCTTTCTCCAAGATTCGGTCCGTTGCGGCGATTGCTTATACACATAGTATAATTTACATATGGTTACGCAACCCTTTTGTCCTGACCTTCCAAACGGTCAATCCAGTGCCCTTTATGTGGACGGGTTGCAGCCAGTCCGGTTGTTGATCTTTGACCAGCTTTCCCCACAAACCTTCCGGATGCTTTTTCGCGTAAAACTCAAGCTCGGCTTCGTCCTTACAGGCAACAATATAGCCGATATTACGCGCTTCCAGTATCTCGCGAGCCACGTCCGGTGCAGAGATAAAGATTCGGATCTGATCGGCCATCGCCTTGTCATTACGATGGTGACTGGTGGCGAGCACTGTATGCGGGGTCAGCAGCAATATCCGCGGCCCGAAATCTAATGGCGCAACTATGCTGGACCGGGGCAAGGCATTGAGCCGCGCAAGCGAAGCGTTATTCTTGCACATGGCAGTGCCGGAGTTCGCTGCGGCCTGCCGCTCGTCTCCCGAGATATTGTTGAAAAGCGCGACGGCCAGCGGGCCAGGCATGATCAGGAACACAATCGCTGCGGTGGCGAGAATTCGCGATACCGGACGCTTGATCCCGCGCGCGAACGCAAAGGCCTGATGCACAGCCCAGGCCAGGAACGGCAAGGCAAAGGCCGCTGCAACGGCTGTGGCACGCTGGACGAACAGGGACAGCAGCAACGCCCAGAGAAATGCATAGGCGAGAATGAATAATTGGCCGCGATCAATCTGTCCGGGCCGGACACGAACGATATAGATCAGGCTGCCCAACCCGACGATGATCGATCCACCGAGCAATGTGACCATGGTCTTGCCATCCTGATACCAGATCGGCAGACCTTCGAGCACATTGACTAGCCAATATTCGCGAACGATCGGATCCATGGTGTTAAATGCCCCGCCAACACATTGGGGAGCGAGACCATAGAAGATGGCCAAGGCCGGCACGCCAGCGACGGCCAGACCGGCGACGCGCAAGGCGATATTCGCGGGCAGCCATTTGATCGCCGGCAATATGACAGCGGCACCCGCCGTACAGGCCAGCAAATGCGCCGGTGAAAGCGCATCGCAATAGTTCACCGCCGTGTCAAAACTGCCCTGAGTGGCAAAATATAATATGAAACTGACAATCAGAAAGGACGATAAGGTCCAGAACAGCCGGACCCCTTCTTCGGTCCGGAAGACCCAGCGCCACACCAGCAGCACAATAAAGGCTGCCGATATCGGCAATCCTTCGAGCGATATCGATAGCCAGAATGCAAGCGCCGCACCCAGTGCAAGCCCGCCCTTGCGCTTGTCAGGCCAGAACATCGTCCATAGCGCGGTCAGCGCCAGAACAATCTGCCAGCCATGATGATCCACCCGCATCGGGCGGATTTGCGCGACAATCGGTACAGCAGTTGCCATCAACGCCGCCGCCAGAATAGCAATCTTGCGATCAAAGACCTGTTCGGTGATTTTGGCGACCAGCCACATGGCGATGCCCAAAGTGAACAGCGGTACGATAACCATTGCCGCAGTTTCCGCAGTCGCTGTGCCGGTCAGCGGTTTGAGCAGCAAGACCACCAAGGCGAGCGGTAGTTCGATCCAGCGCGGCCAGTGCATCGGCTGGCTGTCGGGTTCACCTATTCGATATTGAATGGTATCAAACCAGCTTTGCCCGCCGAGCCAGTCGCGCAGCTGGACCATGCGTAATTGATCGTCCGGGTCCCAACCGATGCTGCTCACGATCTGGCCACGCGTGACCAGGATGAGCACCGCAGAGACCGCGACCCAGATCAATAATATTGGCAGGTTTCCGCGCAATCGTTCCAAAATCTTACCCCTCGGGATGTGAGTCTTTGGCTTTCAGGTAAAGCCATGGAACCCGCTCCGGATCAAATTGCGAACGATGATGGCGGTCAAAAAACGGCGGCATATGATCGCCAACCAGCAGGATATCCGCTTCCGGAAAATCGCTCGCGGTAATTTCCTTGATCAGCGCCTTGTCGATATCGTCGAATATCGCGAACTGGCGGCAAATCATCGGATAGTCGCGCGCCAGTTCGGCAGACACTTTTTCGCAATTCTCCGAGTGAAGATTCTGTTCGGTAGGCACCGGCAGATGGGTGTTCAGCGTAAGCCAGTACTGAAAGGTTGCCTGTGTCGCTCGTTTCAGATTTTCGGCCAGCATCTTCGGCACCTGCCGGTCGCAAGCGCCGGCGAAAACGCCACCACACCATTCGGCGCCGCGTTTTTCCAGATCGACCGCAAATTCACGTTTTTGAAAGCCGATCTTTGGATACCAGTCTTCCCGCTTGAAAAAGGGACCTTTGAAACTGTGCATCGCCTGGGTCGCATAGCCTTTTTCGGCAAGCTGCGCGGGCAGGCAATTCAATGTCTTCGGATCGTCGGTTTCAAGCAATTCATAATAATCGCCCCAGCGCCCGCACAGCTCCCGCATTTCGCCCGAAGTGGTGCTGTTATAATAGAGGCTCGTGCCTTGGCTGACCTCATAGCGCGCTTTGACCGCGCTGCTGTTATAATAGGCAAACAGCTTGTCGGACATAGCCTTGTTATTTTTGGGAACCCCGAGTGATTCAACGATGATCAACACCAGATGGCGCTTGCCATCGGCGCGGGCGGCAAAGCCGGATTTGGTGACCGCCGATTCAAATATTGCACCGGCAGGAGCGGGCCGGAAATAATGACCCCGCATTCCCTCGCCGACCGCAGCATCCGCACCGACAAGCCCGAAGATCAAGGCTCCGCCAAGCAGGATATGCAGCGGTTTGGAAAAATTTGTATCGCGCTTGAGCAGGAACCAGCTGCCGATCAATATGCCGACAATGACGATCGCTGCAGCAATATATTCGATCGAATTGCCCGGCTTGATTTCGGCAAAAAATTGCATCGAATATAGCAAAGAGTCCAGCGTGAGGCTGAACAGGCCTGAGACGAAAGACAGCAAGGAATAGACCATCACCCCGACGAACGCGATCCACTGCACCGCTCGTGGCATCCTTTTGACGATCAGGCCGACGAGACCTGCCAGCGCAATCGGAATCGTGCGTGGTGGCGCACCAACCATCCACATCGCCATGAACGGAATATTGGCGAGTACAACCCAGACCAGCGCCCAGTTGAGAAATTTCGTGAACTCGGGGCTGAAGCGATGCTCTTTTGCAGGTAAAACCATGGTATTGCCGATAGAACTCACCGGAATACGCCGTATTTTCGGGTAAGATAGACAGCGAAGAAACTGACGGCGACGGCTGCTGCTTTCGCCATGACCGGCAAAACACCGGCGCTGGTGAGCCCGCTGACCATGGCGACCGTTATGCCCAGTCCCAGTATGGCGGTTGCGATGAAACCGAGCCGCTGCAATTGCAGCGCCGCGCCATCGCGCGCCTTGCCCGGAAATACGAAACTCGATGAAATCAGCCAGTGAACGATGATGCCGGCACTATAACCGGCTGCCGATGCCCATCCCGGATCGAACAGGAAGGCGACCAGCACCATGAACAAGGCAACGTCAAAAGCCAGGCTGACGACGCTCGCCAGCAAATAGCGGGTAATCGAGAACCGGTTGAGCAAAGCCAGCGGAGCGGGCAGATTTCCTACCCAGTCACCGACGGTTGACCGTCTGTCAGAGCCGCTGCGTTCCATTTTAGGCAGCCCGTGTCGCTGGTTTTTCTTCCTCGATCCGCGTCGGCACATCGCGCATGCTTTCGAGAGCGGCAGCACGGTCTTCGCTGATTTCTTCGGCGACCACCTTCTGCGCGCCTTCGTCGCCTGCTTCATGATATTCGGCGTCTTCGTTGACGTTCCAGACATTCCACTTGCGGGTGCCGGCTTCGATATTCTCCACCGTCAGCATCGCGGTCATCATCGCGTGATCCTGGTTATTATAGCGGTGCATGCCGTTGCGTCCGACCATATGGAGGGTCGGGAAGCGGCCTTCCAGATCATCGCGCATGGTGGCGACATTCTGTTCATAGCTGTCGTCATAGACCGGATAGGCCTTTTCCTGACGGACAACCGCGCCGCCGACGACATCGTCGGGTTTGCACAGGCCAAGGATCGCCATTTCCTTCTTGGCGAGCTCGATCAGATCTTCGTCAGACGAAGACCACAGACCGTCATTTTCAAAACAGAAATATTCCAGCCCGACGCAGGCAATATTCTCGTCCGGCACCATTTCCGGTGACCAGCTGCGGAAATTCTGAACACGGCCCACCTGAACCCGGTCATCATGGATATAAATCCAGTTGTCGGGGAACAGATCGTCCGATTTGACCTTGAGCGCAACGGTCAGAAAATCGCGATAGTTGAGGTCCTGCGCTTCCGGCAGCGACTGCGGCAGTGGATGGATACGGGTGGCAAGCTCGCGCATCGGCGCGCTCGAAATCACATGTTTCGCATTGATAATAGTCTCGCCGTCGACGCTCGTCGCGCTCACTCGCCAGTTGCCGTCGGCGTCCTGGGCAAGCTGCTTGAGGCTATGCCCCATCAGCACTTCATTGCCCTTGGCTTCGACATGGGCCTTGGCCGCATCCCACATCATGCCGGGGCCGAGGCGGGGATAGCGGAAGGTTTCGAGCAGGGTTTTGACTTCCTGTCCGTCATTCGGCCTCTTGTTGAGGCCGAGCGAGCGTTTCAGACCATCAGTGACCGCGTTCCAGAGGCTCAGCCCCTTGATCCGCTGCGCCGCCCAGTCCGCCGACATTTCGTCGCAGGGCATGCCCCAGACCTTCTCGGTGTAGGTTTTGAAAAAAATCGAATAGAGCTTGTAGCCGAACTGGTTGACCGTCCAGTCTTCAAAGCTTTTCACATTCTTGTTCGGGAAGACCTTGGCCTTGCCATAGCTCAGCATGCAAAGTGTCGAACGCCAGATGCCGAGGTTCCATAAGGCTTCAAACGCACGCAGCGGGTAGCTGTAGAATTTGCCTTCATAATAGATCCGGCTCATCCGGGGCCGCTGGATGAAGTCGTCCGGCAGGATTTCATTCCACAGATCGACCACTTCCTGGCTTTTCGAAAAGAAGCGGTGTCCGCCAATATCAAAGCGGAATCCTTCATGCTCCACCGTCCGGCTGATCCCGCCGACATATTTCGGGTCTTTCTCGATAACCGTGACCGAAAAGCCCTTTTTACTGAGCAAATAGGCAGCTGTCAGACCGGCTGGCCCGGCGCCAATGATCGCGACATCTACTGGAGAATTTTCGGGCGTTCTCTGTCTGGTCATAAAGTCCGTTCCCTGTTCATGGTGCGCGCATAGTCGCGCGGTTCATGTTTCAGAAACCGGAGTGAACGAAATTGGTTAGCAGATAGTTAATAGCAGCCTGAAATTTATGGTCGCAAAAGCAGCTTATTGGTCGCTGATCGGCGGAACAGGCTGGGGCGGCGCATCCGCGTCCGATTCGTGGACTTCGATATGGCCACGCCCGACATGGCTCTTTCTGTAGCCATAAGCGAAGTAGAGCAGCAGCCCGATCCCGCCCCAGATCGGCAACACCAGCTTGGCGTCCAGCGGCAGATTATAGAAAAGCCCCAGACAACCGACAATCGCCAGCGGCGCGACGATCCAGACCAGCGGCGTGCGGAACGGGCGGTGTCTGTCGGGATCAGTCCGGCGCAGGATCAATACCGCCACCGCGACCATCAGAAAGGCAAACAAGGTCCCCGAATTGGAGATATCGGCGAGCTGGCCCACCGGCAGAAACGCGGCGAATACCGATACCGCCACACCGGTAATCGCCGTGACGATATGCGGCGTTTTCCATTTCGGATGAATAGTGGCGAGTTTTTCCGGCAGCAGACCATCGCGCGCCATCACGAAGAATATCCGGGTCTGGCCGAACAGCATGATCAGGATCACCGACGGTAGCGCCAGAAATGCGGCAATGCCGATGATATTGCCAAAGGCCGGGTAGCCGATATTCCGCAGCACGAACGCCAGCGCCTCATGGCTGCACACCAGAGGTTCGTGGCCCGCCGTCAGCAAGGCCTGACATTGAGCGGCAAAGGCGGTGCTGCCCGGCGCCAGCACATTGCCCGCTGCGTCAACAATCGGCTGCGCGCCGACGGTGCCAATCGCGCCTGCTGCCACCAGAAGATAGAAGACCGTACAGATGGCCAGACTGCCGATTAGACCGATCGGCACATTGCGTTGCGGGTTCTTGGTCTCCTCCGCTGCAGTCGACACTGCGTCAAAGCCTACATAGGCGAAAAATATCGAGGCCGCCGCGCCAACCGCGCCAAAACCGCGGCTTTCGCCAAACCAGCCATTGGGCAGGAACGGATCGAAATTCTGCCCCTTCATCATCGGCAGGGTGAGAACGATGAACATGGTCAAAGCCGAAACCTTGATCGCCACCAGCACCGCGTTGACCTTGGCGCTCTCGCTGGTGCCGATCATCAGCAGGAACGTAACCAGCAGCGCGATAATCAACGCCGGTAAATTAATCAGCCCGCCGGGCGCATAGCTGCCAATCGTCAGCGCCCTCGGCAACTCTATCCCGGCATTGGCGAGAAGACCGACAAAATAACCTGACCAGCCCACCGAAACCGCGCTAGCCGCGACCGCATATTCCAGAATCAACGCCCAGCCTACCATCCACGCCAGCAGCTCGCCCATCACGGCATAAGTGTAAGTATAAGCAGAGCCCGAGACCGGCACCATCGAGGCCAGTTCCGAATAGCAGAGCGCGGCAACGGCGCAGACCAGCCCAGCAATCACGAAGCTCCACATCATCCCCGGCCCGGCCTTCTGTGCCGCCTCCGATGTCAGCACGAAAATGCCGGTGCCGATGACCGCTCCGACACCCAGTAAGGTAAGCTGAACGGGACCGAGAGTGCGGGTTAGCGCCTTTTTCTCTGCCGTGGCCAATATTGCGTCTAGTGGTTTGATACGTCCGAAAAGATTGAAGGCCATGCAGCGATCCTATCCCGAAAAACTGCGCTTGGATTACGCCGATTTTTGCAATGCGCA